>ENA-OQHN01000317-OQHN01000317.1-human-gut-metagenome-genome-assembly--contig:-NODE-317-length-17782-cov-3.074880_pt1 | contig 17782 bp, 19 predicted proteins | sample MGYA00242564_ERZ504721 | MGnify/ENA primary metagenome ERZ504721 (study PRJEB26092, sample SAMD00036212) | human gut metagenome | host: Homo sapiens | study: EMG produced TPA metagenomics assembly of...
ATATACCCGATAGCCACCAGGCGGGGGATTATCTCCTCGTTCATGACGTTTTCGATATACCGACGGTAGACTTCGATACGGTCGCGGAAAATGTCCTGGTGTGCTTTCGTGGAACCCACGTACGACTCAAGAGTTTTTAAAGGGCTCCGGCCTTTCAAGCTCCGCGGCGTTTGAGGTGCTTGTGGTGACGATTTTAAGCCACCTGTATAATGACGACGCGATTGACCCCGTGGAGGCGGCACAGATCTCAAAATTTGCCGAAAACGTGTACTTCGGCAAGCCCTCCGGCTTACTCGACCAGATGGCGGCGAGTGTGGGCGGCTTTACGACGATGGACTTTAAAGACCTTTCCGCGCCGAAGATTGAGAAGATCGATTTTGACCTTGACCGTTACGGCTATGCGCTGTGCGTCGTCGATACGGGCGGAAACCATGCCGACCTGACCGGCGAATACGCAGCTATTCCGGCGGAGATGAAGCGCGTTGCGAAGGCGCTTGGCGGCGAAGTGCTGCGCGAGGTAAGCGAGGAGGAATTTTATAAGAAAATTCCCGAGCTCAGAAAAGAAGTCGGCGACCGCGCGATTTTGCGTGCGATTCATTTCTTCGACGACAACCGCGTGGTGGATAAGGAAGTGGCAGCGCTGAAATCGGGTGACTTTGAGACGTTCAAGCAGTGCGTGATTGCCTCGGGTTATTCCTCGGCGATAAATTTGCAGAATGTGTTCGCAGTTGTGAATCCGCAGGAGCAGGGCTTGTCCCTTGCGTTGGCGCTTATCGCGAAGATCCTCGGTGGCAAGGGCGCGTATCGCGTGCACGGCGGCGGCTTTGCCGGCACGGTGCAGGCGTATGTGCCGCTCGATATGCTGGACGCGTTCAAGACAGAGATGCAGAGCGTGTTTGGCGAAAAGAGCTGCTATGTGCTCTCCGTGCGCAGCGCGGGCGGCACGAAAGTGACAATCGAATAAGTTTAACGGCGGCTTTGGTTTTTAGAGTCCGCCGTTTTTGCGTATTGCGGGAAATACGTGTTGCGAAATTGTAAATATTGGGAAACGGTGGATTTCGCCTTGCGAATCATGCCGATTTGTGATATAGTATACTCTGTATCATTATGACAGCTTACCGCAGACAGCTTGTCTGCGTGCGATAAAGGAGAATGTTTTTTGAAGGATAAAGAAATCACCGTTACGGCAGACGAGCTGCAAAAGCAGAAGCTATACACGGCGGACGTTGCGGCGATCATGCAGGTGCGCGCGATGCACGGCACGCCGAAGGCGCTTGTGCGCACGTATGGCTGCCAGCAGAATGTGGCGGACGGCGAACGCATGAAGGGTATGCTCTCTGAAATGGGCTTTGAATTCACTGAATATGAAGATGAAGCCGATTTTATTCTGTTCAACACCTGCGCCATTCGCGAGCACGCCGAAGACCGCGTGTTCGGCAACATCGGCGCGCTGAAAAACGTGAAACGCCGCAACCCGTCGCTGCTCATTGCCGTATGCGGCTGCATGATGGAACAGGAGCGCGTGGCGGAGCGCATTAAGGTGTCGTTCCCGTTTGTGAACATTGTGTTCGGCACACACGTCATCCACCGACTGCCGGAGATGATGTACACCGCCGTGACCGACTCGAAGCGCGTTTTTTTGCGCGGGCATGAATCGAAAGAGATCATTGAAGGTCTGCCGGTGCGCCGCGACGGCAACACACGCGCGTGGGTGACCGTGATGTACGGCTGCGACAATTTCTGCTCGTACTGCATTGTGCCGTATGTGCGCGGCCGGGAAAAGAGCCGCCACCCGGATGCCATCGTCGCCGAGTGCCGCGAACTCATTGAGCAGGGCTACAAAGAAATTACGCTGCTTGGACAGAATGTGAATTCCTACGGCAAGGGCTTGCCGGAGAAAGTGAATTTTCGGAGCTTCTGCGCCGCATGACGCGATTGACGGCGACTACCGTTTGCGCTTTATGACCTCGCACCCGAAGGACGCGACGCACGAGCTGTTCGACACGATTGCGGAGAGCCGGCACATCTGCCACTACATCCACCTGCCGTGCCAGTCCGGCAGCAGCCGTGTGTTAAAGGCGATGAACCGCCACTACGACCGCGAAAAATACCTTGACCTCATCCGCTATGCGAAAGAGAAAATGCCCGATCTGTCGCTGACCTCCGACATTATCGTCGGCTTTCCGGGCGAGACGTATGAGGAGTTCTGCGAGACGCTGAGCCTCATCCGCGAGATGGAGTTCACGTCGCTCTTTACGTTTATTTCTCGCCGCGCCCCGGCACGAGAGCCGCCGAAATGGAAGACCCTGTCACGTACAAGGAGAAAACGCAGTGGTTCTCGGAGCTTTTGAAGACACAGGAGGAGATTGCCGCAAAGCGCTGCGCTTCCATGGTGGGCAGCACGGAGCGTGTGCTCATTGAAGAGCGCAACGAGAAAAACGGTTTGCTCAGCGGTCGCACCGCAAGCAGCATCATTGTGGAATTCCCCGGCGAAGACGAATGGATCGGCGAATTCAAAAATGTAAAAGTGACCGAAGCGCGCAACTGGATTTTGCGCGGCGAATGTGTAGACTAAGCAAAACGGGTTTTGACCCATTGCTTTTTCAAAATACAATAAAATTTATAATTTATTTTAAGGAGCTATTACTATGGATATCATGAAACTGACAAGAGAACTCGGCCGCGCTTTGCAGCAGGACCAGACCTACATCAACATGAGCGTTGCGGAGCAGCAGTGCAACGAGGACGAAGCTTTGCAGAACGCCATCGGCGAATTCAACTTAAAGCGCATGGCCATCAACAACGAGGCGGCGAAGGAAGACCGCAGCGAGGAACTTATCGAGCAGTACAACAAAGAACTGCGCGAGATTTACGGCAGAGTGATGCAGAACGAGCATATGGCGGCGTATCAGGCGGCAAAGAACGAGTTTGATGCGCTGATGCAGCGCGTGACGGGTGTGCTTTCCATGTGCGCGGAGGGTCAGGACCCGGATGGCTGCGATCCCGATGCCTGCGGCTGCACCGGCAGCTGTGCGACCTGCGGCGGTGGCTGCCACTAAGGCAGAATTTTGCAAAGTTTGCACGTGATCTGCTTGCATCTTTTCCGCCATACCGGTCGTAAAGTCCTTGACAGGCGCCGGCCTGCCTGCGGAATTTACTACGCAAGGCATATACGCTCATGACGAAAAATCTGACGGCGCATCTCGCGCACCTACTTTACAAAAATCTGCCTTTGGCAGTAATTCACTTGTTGACTGAATCTTAACGATATGGAGGCCGGGCATGGCTGATTATTCCCCGATGATGAAACAGTACTTTGAAGTGAAGGAAAAGTACCCGAACACGCTCCTTTTCTTTCGCCTTGGGGACTTTTACGAGATGTTCTTTAACGATGCGAAAATCGCGTCGCGTGAGCTGGAGCTGACGCTGACAGGCCGTGACTGCGGCCAGGAGGAGCGCGCGCCGATGTGCGGCGTGCCGTTCCACAGCGCGGAGACGTATATCGCGCGGCTTGTGGCAAAGGGCTACAAGGTTGCCATCTGCGAGCAGATGGAAGACCCGGCGCTTGCAAAGGGCATCGTAAAGCGCAGCGTTATCCGCGTCATCACGCCCGGCACCGTTATGGAAAGCAGCATGCTCGACGAGGCGAAGAACAACTACATCGCTTCCGCGTATTATCAGGGTGATAAGGTGGGCATCTGCTTTGCGGATATTTCAACGGGCGAGCTGGAGGCGACGACGCTGACGGCGGAGAAGGGTGAGTCGCTCTCCCGCGCGGTTATCGACGCGCTGTCGCGATTTACGCCGCGCGAAATCCTCATCAATCCGGAATTTACCGATTTGACGGACGTGGCGAAATTCATTTCCGATAAGCTTTCGGCGTCACTCGAGTGCATGGATTTTGCGGTTTACGAACCGCTGCATGCGGAAGAAACGGTGAAGGCGCAGTTTCACCCCGAGGTTTTGGAACGCTCCGACGTTTTGAATTTCCCGGAGATCACGGCGGCGCTGAGCGCTTTGCTCGAGTATCTCAGCCGCACGCAAATCACGGGTTTGGAGCGCATGGAGGAAATTCGCATATATTCGCAGGCGAAGACGATGCGGCTTGATTTAAACACGCGCCGAAACCTTGAATTACTCGAGACGATGCGCAGCAAGGAGCGCCGCGGCTCGCTTTTGTGGGTGCTTGACAAGACCAAAACGGCGATGGGCAAGCGGCTTATCCGCACATGGCTCGAGCAGCCGCTTTTGAGCCCGGCGGGCATTACGCTGCGGCAAAACGCGGTGGAGGAGCTGTTTGAGAACCGCCCGCTTTTAGACGATGTGACCGAGGCGCTGACGGGCATTTTTGACCTGGAGCGCATTATGACGCGCGTGGTGTACGGCTCTGTAAACGGCAAAGACCTGCGTGCGCTGTGGTCGGCGCTGACGCGCTTGCCGCAGCTGAAAGCGCTTTCTGCGACGTTTAAAGCGACGATGCTGCGCGACATCGACAGCCGCATGGATGTGCTCTCCGATATTTGCGAGCTCATTGACCGCGCCGTTGTGGAGGAGCCGCCGCACACGATCCGTGAGGGCGGCATTATCCGTGAGGGCTTCAACGCGGAGCTTGACGAAGTGAAAAGTGACATGACGAACGGCAAGCAGCTCATCGCCGAGCTGGAGGCGCGCGAGCGCGAAGCGACGGGCATTCCGAAACTGCGCGTGGGGTATAACCGCGTGTTCGGGTATTACCTTGAAGTTTCGAACGCGTTTAAGGACAAGACGCCGGAGCACTACGTGCGCAAGCAGACGCTTGCAAACGGCGAGCGGTACATCACGCAGGAATTAAAGGAGCTTGAAAACCGCATCTTAGGTGCGCACGACCGTTCTATTGCACTTGAGGGCAAGCTGTTTGAAGAAGTGCGCAGGACGATTGCGGGCAGCTGACCGCGTGCAGGAGACGGCGAAGGCGATTGCGGAGCTGGATGTTTTGGCATCGTTTGCGGCGGTATCTGTGCGGAACGACTACACGCGCCCGACCATTACGGCGAACGGCAGGCTGTATTTAAAGGACAGCCGGCACCCGGTGGTGGAGGCGCTGCTGACGGGCAGCACGCCGTTTGTGCCGAACGACCTTGAGATGGACCCGAACCAGAACCGTGTGTCTATCATTACGGGCCCGAACATGGCGGGTAAATCTACATATATGCGGCAGGTGGCGGTCATTGTCATCATGGCGCAGATCGGCTGCTTTGTGCCGGCGAGCGCGGCGGAGATCGGCATTGTGGACGGCATCTACACGCGCGTGGGCGCTTCTGACGACCTTGCGGCGGGGCAGTCCACGTTCATGGTGGAAATGGCCGAGGTGGCGGAAATTTTGAAGAGCGCCACGAAGGACAGCTTGCTGATTTTAGATGAGATCGGCCGCGGTACCTCGACGTTTGACGGCATGAGCATTGCGCGGGCGGTCATCGAATACGTACACGACAAAAAGCTGTGCGGTGCGAAGACGCTGTTTGCGACGCATTACCACGAGCTGACGGAGCTGGAAGACCTTTTGCCCGGTGTGCAGAACTTCAGTATTGCGGTGAAAAAGCGCGGGGACGACATCACGTTCCTGCGGCGTATCGTGCGCGGCGGCGCGGACGACAGCTTCGGTATTGAGGTCGCGAAGCTCGCGGGCGTGCCGGACAAGGTGGTGCGGCGTGCGAAAGAGGTGTTAAAGAGCCTTGAGAGCGGCGAGATGGTGAAAAAACCGAAAAACGCCGTGAAAGTGCAGCAGGAGGAACCGATACAGCTGACGATGCTGACAAAGGATACGGAGGTTTTAAACCGCCTGAAAAGCCTGGACGTCAACACGCTGACGCCGATCGAATCCATGAACATTTTGTTTGAACTTGCAAATATGCTGAAATAAATTTAACGCGAAAGGAAGGTGCAGAAAATGCCGAAAATTCACGTTTTGGAAAAGCAGGTCGCGGAGCTGATCGCTGCCGGTGAGGTGGTGGAGCGCCCGTCTTCCGTCATTAAGGAGCTTGTGGAAAACTCCATTGACTCCGGCGCGTCGATTGTCACGGTGGAAATTCGCCGCGGCGGCGTGACGTATATCCGTGTGACGGACAATGGCTGCGGCATTGCGCGCGAGGACGTGGCGACGGCATTTCTGCGCCATGCAACGAGCAAGGTGCGCGAAAAGGACGACTTAGACGCGATTTTGACGCTCGGCTTCCGCGGTGAGGCGCTGGCGTCCATTTCGGCTGTGTCGCGCGTTGACCTCATCACGCGCACGGCGGACAGTTCAATCGGCACGCACTATTCCTCCGAGGGCGGCAGCGACGTGGAGATCGAAGACGCGGGCTGCCCACTTGGCACGACCATTACGGCGCGCGACCTGTTTTTTAACGTGCCGGCGCGTATGAAGTTTCTGAAGAAAGACACCGCAGAGGGCAACTCCGTGGCGGGGCTGATGGACAAAATTGCGCTTTCGCATCCGGAAATCTCGTTCCGCCTCATTCGCGAGGGCAAGGAAGTGCTGCACACGCCGGGCGACGGCAAGCTGAACTCGGCAATCTATGCGGTGTTCGGCAAGGAGTTTTCCGGCGCTTTGCTGCCGGTGGATTATACCTTGGGCGGCATTCGCGTGCACGGGTATATCTCGTCGCCGATTGCGAGCCGACCGAACCGCAGCATGCAGAATTTCTTCATCAACGGGCGTTTTGTGCGCAGCCGCACGGCGTGTGTGGCGCTGGAGGAAGCGTACAAGGGCGCGATTATGGTGGGTAAATTCCCGGCGTGCGTGCTGCACATCGAGCTGCCGTCGTCGGTCGTCGACGTGAACGTGCATCCGGCGAAGCTGGAGGTGCGCTTTGTGAACGAGCGTCCGGTGTTTGATGCGGTGTACCACGGGGTGAAATCCGCCGTGACGGCGAGCCGCGATATGAAGTCCGTTGACCTTGCGCAGCACGCAAGGCGGCCTGTTGACCCGTATAAGCCGGATGTGGTCGTAAAGCCGCAGCAAATGGTGCTGAATCCGCCGCCGAAAACGGAGACGGTGAAGCCGATGCCTGCGTCGGTCGTGAAGTCTGCGCCCGTTATCAACACGAGCAAAAAAGAGGCGGAAGCGCCGTATGAGCCGCCCGTTGATATGCCGCCGATGCCGCATACGTTTTCGGACAGCGCAGAGCGGGAGGAAAAGCCGCAGCTTGAAAGTATTCGTACGTCGATCGAGCGCGTTTTGGAGGCGGAGCCGCAGCCGATGACAAAGCCGGAAGTGATAACGGAAGAACCGCCCTTACCGCAGCCGCCCGAGACGGAGCCCGTGCCGCCGGCGTGGGAGGAAACACCCGTGCAGACGGAAGCGGTGCAGGAAAATCCGGAAAGCAACGCACAGCCGGGAAAACATGCATTGTGCCGGAGACGGAGCGGGATTTACCCCGCATGGCGCATAAGGTGATCGGCGAGGTGTTTGACACGTATATCATCCTTGAATACGACGCGCAGACGCTGATGTTTATTGACAAGCATGCCGCGCATGAGCGACTGCTGTACGAAAAGCTCAAACGGCGCGAAGAAGCTGCTATGGCGCAGACGCTGCTTGTGCCCGTGACGGTGACGATGGACAAAAACGAGTACACGGCGGTTTTGCAGAATTTGAGTGTTTTTGAGCAGGCGGGCTTTGACGTGGAGGATTTCGGCAGCGGTACCGTTTTGGTGCGCAGCGCGCCGCTTAATTTGAACGGTGCGGACATCAAGGACTCCGTGCTCGAAATGGCGGGATACCTTGAAGAAAACAAGACCGACGCGACGACGGAGCACATGGACTGGCTGTACCACAACATTGCGTGCCGCGCAGCCATTAAGGGTGGGAACGCCTCGAAAAAAGAGGAGCTCATTGCACTTGCGGAAGAGCTGGAAGCGAACCCCGATGTGCGCTACTGCCCGCACGGCAGGCCGATCTACGTGATGCTGAAAAAGCGAACGCTGGAAAAAGAATTCGGCAGAGTTTAACGGTTTGCTCACAAACACGGATGAAAGTTGTGTTATTATAAAGTTATGTAAACAAAAAGGGGGCGCCGGAATGACGGAAGTACAAGAGAAAATCAAGGTATTCGCGGTGTGCGGGCCGACGGCCTCCGGCAAGACCTCGCTTTCCGTAACGCTTGCGAAAAAGCTCCATGCGGAGGTGGTTTCGTGTGACTCGATGCAGATTTATAGGGGCATGGAGATCGGCACGGCAAAGCCGACCGCGGACGAGATGCAGGGTGTGCCGCAACCACCTGATGGGTTTTCAGGATCCTGCGGAGCCGTTCAGCGTGAGCGACTATGTGGCGCTTGCAGGAAAGGTGATCGAAGACATACGTGCGCGTGGCAAAAACGTGTTGCTTGTCGGTGGCACGGGCTTATATGCGCGCTCGCTTTTAAAGGCGGTGCCGTTTACGGAAAACAGCCGTGACGATGAAATCCGCGGTAATTTGGAAGCGGAATTTGCGGCAGACGGCATTGAACCGCTTTATGCGCGGCTAAAAGAGCTTGACCCCGAGGGGGCCGAGGGTATCCATCCGAATAATATGCGTAGGGTCATCCGCGCACTTGAATACTGCATGGTGACGGGCGAGCCGTTCTCGAAGCAGGCGAAGGACTCGAAAGCGGTGGAATCGCCGTATGACGGGAAAATGTTGGTGCTGTCTTTCAGAGACCGCGAGACGCTTTACGGGCGTATCAACCTGCGCGTGGAGCAGATGTTTGCAGACGGCCTATTAAAAGAAGCCGAGGATTATTTTAAGCGGTATGGCACGCCGGGGCAGACCTCCGTGCAGGCCATCGGCTACAAGGAGCTGTTCCCGTATTTTGAGGGGCAGTGCTCCTTAGACGAAGCAAAGGAAAATATAAAAAGGGAAACACGGCGCTATGCCAAGCGCCAATTGACGTGGTTCCGCCGGGAGGAAGATGCCGTGTGGCTTTTTGCGGATGATTTTGATGCCCCGGCAGACCTGATAAGCGCGGCAGAGGACATAGCCCGCGCGCATTTTGAAGACTGAAAGGAAGCCCCGCTATGGGAAGCAACACATTATTTCGTAAAATCAGTTCGATCGCCGTGGCGATTTTGCTTTTGATATATGTAGGCTACCAGATTTACAGAAGCCAATACACCGGATTTAAAACGGAAACGGCCATGTACGCTGACCTTTCCGCATCCATCGACACCACGGGCTTTATTATCCGCAATGAGGAGCTTGTGTACTCGCGGTACGACGGCGTTTTGAACTACACGCTCGACGACGGAGAGAAAACGGCGTTCGGCGGCACGGTAGCAGAGCTGTACCCCGCGGAAGAGGACGCCGCCGCACACAACCGCATGCTGCGCATCGACGAGGAGCTTACGCGGCTAGCCGTGCTGGAGAACCCCACAGAGGTCGCGTCCTCGAACCCGAAGAACATCGGCAGCCAGATCAATAAAACGGTCACAGGGCTGCTTTCCGATTTGAAATCCGGTGCGTTTTCGTCGATCTCGAACGATAAAAACGACCTGTACCTCTTGATGGGCCAAAAGCAGATCGTGACGGGCGCGGAGGATTCCGCGAGCTATGTGGCGCACATTGAGAATTTGAAATCGGAACGTGCAACGCTGGAGACGACGACCTCTTCAAGCACCGGCACGGTAACGTCGCCGGCTTCCGGTTATTTTATCCATACGGTGGACGGCTACGAAAACGCGGTGGACATCGACGATGTGGAGCAGCTGACCGTAAGCGATGTGCGTGCGCTGGAGGAAGGCGAAGCGGGCAGCAATGCGGACAGCACGGTCATCGGCAAGGTGGCAAAGGAATTCAACTGGTACATTGCGTGCATCATCGATGAAAACGACCTTGTGCGGCTTGACCGCACGACGAATGTGAAGGTGGAGATGCCGTTTGCGACGGCGGAGACAATCCCGGCCGAGGTCGTGAAGATCAATAGGGACGAAGCGAGCGGGGACGCAGTGGCCATTTTGAAGTGCTCTTACATGAACACAGACCTTGCCGCCGCGCGCAAGGAGCCGCTGCGCATCGATTTACAGTCGTATGCCGGTGTGCTCGTGAACGAAAAGGCCATCCACTTTGCGGATGTGACCGTGACGGATACGGACACGGACGGCAATGTGACGGAGCATGTGGAACAGAACGTGAAGGGTGTTTACATCAAGTCCGGCAGCCGCGTGCGCTTTGTACAGGTATTCTCCGATGCGACGATCGACGGCTATGCCGTGTGCAAGCTGAACCTTTCCTCCTCGGAAAAAGAACAGCTCGTCACCTCGAGAACGATACAGCTTTACGATGAAGTCATTGTGGAAGGGACGGATCTTTATGACGGAAAAATGCTTTGAGGAGCGTTTTAGGGACGTAGAGGAAAACTATAAGGTCATCACGAACCGCATTGCGGAGGCAGCGGTGCGCTCCGGCAGAAAGCCCGAGGACATCACGTTTCTTGCGGCGACGAAGACCGTGCCGGCGGAGGTCATCAACCACGCCATCGGCTGCGGCCTGCGCTTCATCGGCGAAAACCGCGTGCAGGAATTCATGGACAAATATGAAAAGATCGATTGGGACAAGGGCGTTTCCGGCCAGATCATCGGGCGCTTGCAGACGAACAAGGTGAAATATATCATCGATAAGGTCGACTGCATCCAGTCGGTGGATTCCGTAAAGCTTGCAAAGGAAATTTCCCGCCTTGCGGAGAAAATAGGCCGCAAAATGCCGGTGCTCATTGAAGTGAATATCGGCGGGGAAGAAAGCAAGGGCGGCATCGAAAAGCTGCGCTGCCCGAGTTATTGGAAGAAATTGCCGTGCTGCCGGGCATTCAGGTAAACGGATTGATGGCAATTCCACCAATTTGTGCGGAAAAATCCGCGCTATGCAATTATTTTTCCCAAATGCATCAATCTTTTATTGACATCCGCGCCAAAAAAATAGATAATGTATTTATGAATTGCCTTTCGATGGGTATGTCTTCCGATTACGCGGAGGCCATCGAGTGCGGCGCCACTATGGTGCGCATCGGCTCTTCGCTTTTCGGCCCGCGCGACTACACGCGCTGACCGACCCTGTTATGCAGAAAATGGAGGTATAATATATGGCAGGCATTGTAGAGAAGCTTCAGAAAATGTGGAACCCGCCCGACGACGAGTATGATGAATACTACGAGGACGAGGCCACGGAGCCCACGGCAGACAGCCGCGAGGAGCAGCCTTCCGCACGCCGTTCGTTCTCCTCTTCAAGCTCGAACCGCGTTGTGAACATTAACCACGCACGCGCAGGCGCACAGGTGGTTGTGTTTAAGCCGAACTCTTTCCGTGACGACACAAATAGCATTGCGGATGAGATCAACCAGGGCCATACGGTTGTTGTGAATTTTGAAGAGACGAACGCGAGCGAGGCGCGCTATATTCTGGCGTTCCTCAGCGGCGCTTCTTACGCGAACCACGGCGAGGTGAGACCCATCGCCGCGAAGACTTATATTTTCACGCCTGCGGGCGTGAGCCTGAGCGGTGCGGAGATTCGCGATGATCTTGCACAGAACGGCGTAACGTTCTGATATGGCCGCACAGGAAGACAAGCTTTTTGAAGCGAAAATAGAGGATTGCCTGCGCCTTGGCGAAAAAAGGCCGGCGTTCTTGGGCTTTTTGGATCTTTCCGAGCGCGCGTACGCAGAAGAATATTTGCGCCGTGCACATGCGGAAAATTACCGATTTTTCGGTGGCTTTCCCGAAGCGGAGCGAACGGTTTTGGGCGTGTTTCCTGACTACATGGAACCCTTAGATGAGGAGTTCCCGGTGACGGGGCTCACGGTGAAGTTTCGCCGGCAGGATGCGCTTTCACACCGCGATTTTATGGGCTCATTTCTGGCACAGGGCGTGGTGCGTGCATCGCTCGGCGATATTCTGGCCGAAGAAGGGCGCGCCGTGCTGTTTGTGAAAACAGAGCTTGCGCCGCACTTTCTTTCGCAGATCGATAAGATCGGTCGGGTGGGGGTGCAGATTACAAAGGGCTTTACAGATCCGCTGCCGCAGGCGCACAGCTTTCAGCCGATGGGCGGCGTGGTCGCTTCGGAACGCTTAGACTGCTTGGTTGCCTTTTTGGCGGGCACCGGCAGGGAAAAAGCCGCGCAGATGGTGCACGCGGGTTTGGTTTCCGTCAACCATAGGGAGACGGATTCCGTTTCGCACCGTGTAAATGAAGGAGACATCATCTCCATACGCCGCTGCGGGCGATTTATTGTTGATATGCTCGGCCCGGTCACGAAAAAGGGCCGTTTATCTGTGAAATGCAGAAAATACATATAGGAGGCTTACACACATGTTATCGATTAAAGACATCAATGAAGTCAGCTTCAGAAAATCAAATTTTTCCGGTTACAATTCTGATGATGTCGATCAGTTTATTGATGAAGTTTTGGAGACCGTAACGGCACTCACAAAGGAAAACGCAGAGATTAAAACGCGCAAGACGGATGATTCCGCCGCTGTGCAGCAGTTACAGGCGAAAAACGCCGAGCTGCAGGAGAAGCTTTCTATTTTGGCTGCAAAAATTGAGTCTTACCGTGCAGAGGAAGACGGTATTAAGGACGCAATCCTCAGCGCACAGCGCCTTGGCAATGCTTCCATCCGTGAGGCAAAGGCGAAGGCCGAGAAGATTGTGAACGACGCAAACGCGAAGGCGGACGCTCTTGTAAAAGATGCGAAGGGCCGCTCCGAAACGCTTGTGAAGTCCTATGAAAAGCAGATCGCCGCAAAAGAGAAAGAGCTGGAGAACATGAAGCGCGAGGTGACAAACTTCCGCGCATCGCTCTACGGCATTTATAAAGAACACCTTGCCGTGATTGAGAAGATTCCGACGTTTGACCTGCCGGAGGAAGAGCAGGAGGAAAAAGCGCCCGCCGAGGAACCGACGCCGGTATACACCGAGCCTGAAGTGATTGAGGAGCCGGAAGAAGAAATCCCGGTGCCTGCGGCACAGCAGGTCAAAGAGGAACCCGCACCGGCCCCCGCAGAGCCGAAGCCCGCTCCCGCACCTGTCCCGGAGCCGATCCCCGCACCGGCGCCGGTACAGCCGCAGCCTGTTTACGACAAGGACTCTTATATTAAGGAGCAGTTCAGCGGCATCGGCCTTGATCTGAACGCTTACGCCGACATCCCGGAATCTTTGCAGAAAGAAAAGGAGGCCCTTTTCAGCACGCTGGAGTTCGGCGTTGAAGACGAAGGCGACAAGAAAAAGGGTAAATTTAAGAGAAGATAAAACCAGCAGAAAGGCACGGATCAATATATGGATTACAAAAGCACATTGAACCTCCCCAAGACCGACTTTGCCATGCAGGCCGGCCTACCGAAGCGCGAGCCGGTAATGCTCGAAAAGTGGTATGAAGACAAGGTTTACGAGACCGTTCTCGAAAAGAACGACGGTAAGCCGCTTTATGTTCTGCACGACGGCCCTCCGTATGCAAACGGCGATATCCACCTCGGCACGGCGCTGAATAAGACGCTGAAAGACTTTATCGTTCGCTACAAGAATATGTCCGGCTTTAAGGCACCGTACGTTCCCGGCTGGGATACCCACGGCTTGCCGACCGAGCTGAAGGCCAGAAAGAAAGCGGGCGTTTCGAATTCCACTGCAATCTCCGACATCGAGCTGCGCAAGCTCTGCCGCGAGTTTGCCCTCGGCTACCTCGATGAGCAGCGCAACTCCTTCAAGCGTCTTGGCGGCATCGGTGAATGGGACAACCCGTATGTCACTCTGCGCAAGGAATTTGAAGCAAAGCAGATCGAGATCTTCTCCGAAATGGCGACGAAGGGCCTCATCTATAAGGGCTTAAAGCCGGTTTACTGGTGCCCGGAGTGCGAGACTGCACTGGCGGAAGCCGAGATTGAATACGCAGAGGATCCCTGCCACTCCATCTATGTGAAGTTCCGCGTGACGGACGACAAGGGCCTTTTGACCCCGATGGGCGCAGACCTGAGTAAGACCTACTTCGTAATCTGGACGACGACGACCTGGACGCTCCCCGCGAACGTCGCGATTTGCGTCGGCCCGGAATTTGAATATGCACTTGTAAAGTCCGGCGACGAATACTATGTGATGGCAACGGCCCTGACCGAATCTGCCATGCAGGCGGCGGGCAAGACCGATTACGAGATTCTTGGCACCTTAAAGGGCAGCGATCTTGAGTATATGAAGACGGCGCACCCGTTCATCGACCGCACATCTCTCGTCATCGTGGGCGACCACGTTACGTTGGAAAGCGGTACCGGCTGCGTTCACACGGCTCCGGGCCACGGCGTCGAAGACTATGACGTCTGCCACAATCACTATCCCGAAATTCCGATTGTTGTGCCGGTGGACAGCCATGGCAAGATGACCGAGGAAGCGGGCCAGTTTGCAGGCCTGACGACCGAGGAAGCGAACAAGGCGATTGCACAGCACCTTGAGGATACAGGCGCACTGTTCGCTTTACAGAAGATCATCCACCAGTATCCGCACTGCTGGCGCTGCAAGAAGCCGGTTCTGTTCCGTGCGACCGAGCAGTGGTTCTGCTCCGTGGACGCTATCAAGGATCAGGCTATTGAAGCCATCAAGGGCGTAAAGTGGATCCCGGGTTGGGGCGAAGACCGCATTTCCTCCATGGTCCGTGACCGCAACGACTGGTGTATCTCCCGTCAGCGTCGCTGGGGTGTGCCGATTCCGATTTTCTACTGCAAGGACTGCGGCGAGCCGCTCATCGAGAGGACGCAATGCACGCAGTTTCCGAGCTGTTCCGCGCAGAGGGCTCCGATGCTTGGTACATCAAGGAAGCGGAAGAAATTCTGCCCGCAGGCACAAAGTGCAAGAAGTGCGGCTGCACCTCCTTTACAAAAGAGCGCGACATCATGGACGTTTGGTTTGATTCCGGCGTGACCCATGCTGCCGTTTGCGATACACGCGATTATCTCCATTGGCCGGCTGACCTGTACCTTGAGGGTGCAGACCAGTACCGCGGCTGGTTCCAGTCTTCGCTGCTCACGTCCATTGCATGGCGCGGCAAAGCGCCGTACAAGGCTGTCGTCACACACGGCTGGGTTGTGGACGGTCAGGGCAGAAAGATGAGTAAGTCCCTCGGCAACGGCATTTTGCCGCAGGAGATTGTGGATAAGTACGGCGCAGATATCCTGCGTCTGTGGGTCGCTTCTTCCGACTACCATGCCGATATCCGCATCTCCCCGGAAATCCTCAAACAGCTTTCCGATGCATACAGAAAGATCCGCAACACAGCGCGCTATATGCTCGGCAACCTTTCCGATTTTAATCCGGATACCGACAGTGTAGAGGTTTCTGAGATGCTTTCCATCGATAAGTGGCGCTGAACCGTTTGGATCGGCTGATGGTGAAGGTGCGCGAGGGCTATGAGTCCTTCGAGTTCCACCAGGCTTACCACGCCATCCATAACTTCTGCGTTGTGGATATGTCGAACTTCTATCTCGACGTCATCAAGGATCGTCTGTACACCGAGAAGAAGGACTCCGCTGCACGCCGCGCCGCGCAGACTGCGATGTATATCATCCTCGATGCGATGACCCGTCTGGTCGCGCCGATCTTGGCGTTCACCTCCGACGAGATCTGGCAGAGCATGCCGCACGCTTCCGATTGCGATGCACGCCACGTTGTTTACAACGAGATGCCGAAGCCGACGAGCGAAAAGTACGGCATCGACGTGACGGAAGAATTCATCGCACGCTGGGATAGAATCCATGCAATCCGCGATGTTGTGAAGAAGGCGCTTGAAAACGCACGTGCAGAGAAGACGATCGGTGCATCGCTCGATGCAAAGGTCACGCTGTTCTGCACCGGCGAGCTGTATGCGTTCCTCAAGTCTGTGGAAGACGAGCTTGCAACCGTGTTCATCGTATCTCAGGTCGAGATCGTGGACGGCGAGGGCGGCACACTTTCCGACGATGCACTTGGCCTCTCCGTGCAGGTCGATAAGGCAGAAGGCTGCAAGTGCATGCGCTGCTGGACATATTCCTCCACGGTCGGCAAAAAACCCGGCATACGTGGATCTGTGCGAGCGCTGCGCAAAAAGCACTTTCCGAATAATTTCGGACACATTGAATTTGTTTTAAACGGTACGTGCTTAATGACGCCGTGCTGTTGAATAATTGAACCGAACCAAGGTGCAAAACCGGTTTTTGCCCGGCTTGCGCCTTTTTCGGGTTATAAGGGGATATTTCTTTTGTCCATTCTCATTCTTTTGCTGATCGCCGTACTGACAGCTGTCGATCAGTTTATAAAAATGACGGTTATCACAAACTTAAAGCCCATCGGCAGCGTGACGTGCATTCCGGGCCTTTTGGAGTTCCGTTACCTTGAAAACAACGGTGCGGCATTCGGCTTTTTTGCCGGGCTTTCGTGGCTTTTGATCATACTGACGATAGGGCTTATGGCAGCGTTGCTCGTGCTTTTGTTCCGCTATAAGCACCACACATGGATGTCGCGCACGTCGTGCGTGCTCATCATCGCGGGCGGCATCGGTAACCTCATTGACCGTTTTATTTTCGGCTATGTGGTCGATTACATCCATGTGCTGTTTTTTCCGTATGTGTTCAACTTTGCAGACTGCTGCGTGGTGGTCGGTGCGATTTTGTTTGCCGTGTGGTACTTATTCTTTAAAGACAAAAAAGAAGCGGCAGATAAAAAAGTGAACGAGCCGACGGAAACGACTGCCGACGGGGTCGGGAAATAAGTATGGCGGAGCTGCATGAGATTGAGGTCACAGCGGCGGGCTGGCGCGCCGATAAGCTGATTGCGGAGGCGCTGCCGGAGCTTTCCCGCTCTGCGGTGCAGAATTTGATCCGCGACGGGCACGTGACCTGCGATAATAAGATTGTGCAGAAAAGCGCGAAGCTTGCGCCGGGGAGCGTTTTGTGCGTGGAGATTCCCGAAGCGCGCCCGCTCGACGTGAAGGCGGAGAACATTCCGCTTGACATCGTATATGAAGATGACGACCTACTTGTGGTGAACAAGCCGAAGGGTATGGTAGTGCACCCGGCAGCGGGCAATTATGACGGTACACTTGTGAACGCACTGCTGTACCACTGCGGCGATTCGCTTTCGGGCATCAACGGCGTGATTCGCCCGGGCATTGTGCACCGCATTGACAAGAACACGAGCGGGCTGCTCATCGTCGCGAAGAATGACACCGCGCACCGGCACTTGGCGGAGCAGATCAAGGCGCACAGCTTTACGCGCGAATACCGCGCCGTGGTGTACGGGAAAATTCGCGAGGACGGCACGGTGGATGCGCCCATCGCACGTCATCCGCAGGACAGAAAGCGCATGGCGGTACAAAACACGCCGAACGCGAGAAACGCCGTGACGCACTATTTTGTCACAAAAAATTTTACGGGATTTACGCAGCTGCGCCTGCGCCTTGAGACCGGACGCACGCACCAGATCCGTGTGCACATGGCGTATATCGGGCATCCTGTCGCGGGCGACCCGGTCTACGGACCGAAAAAAGTCATCACGCAGCTGCATGGGCAGTGCCTGCACGCGGGGGCTCATCGGGTTCATCCACCCGCGCACGGCGAATATATGGAGTTTGAAGCGCCGCTGCCGCCATATTTTACGGATTTTGTGAAGACGCTGCATGCGGAGGACAAATAAGGGGGAGCGCTTGTGCGCGCGGGAAGTCAACGGACAATTTTACTGTTCGCACTGTTTTTAATGGCGTGTGCGGCGGTGCTGTTCTGCGTTTCCTTTGAGAATACACCGCTTGAACCGTACAGGGTGACATC
>ENA-OQHN01000319-OQHN01000319.1-human-gut-metagenome-genome-assembly--contig:-NODE-319-length-17694-cov-5.221893_pt1 | contig 17694 bp, 15 predicted proteins | sample MGYA00242564_ERZ504721 | MGnify/ENA primary metagenome ERZ504721 (study PRJEB26092, sample SAMD00036212) | human gut metagenome | host: Homo sapiens | study: EMG produced TPA metagenomics assembly of...
CGAAGTTGAAAAACTGTTAAATATAACTTATAACAATTAAAATCATACCACTATGAACGTAAAACCATTATCAGACCGCGTGTTGATCCTGCCCAACCCGGCGGAAGAGAAAACGGCCGGAGGTTTGATCATTCCCGATACGGCGAAGGAGAAACCGCTGGCAGGCAAAGTAATCGCCGTTGGTCCCGGTACTTCGGAAATCAAGATGGAAGTCAAAGTCGGCGATCAGGTGCTTTACGGCAAGTATGCCGGTCAGGAGATCAACGTCGATGGCACGGATTACCTGATTATGAAGCAGCAGGATATTCTGGCTATCATTTAATTAGTTCGGTTGGATTAAAAAAAATTACGATTATGGCAAAAGAGATAAAATACAACGTGGAAGCCCGTGAGCTTCTCAAGGAGGGCGTGGACGCTTTGTCGAACGCTGTGAAGGTAACGCTCGGTCCCAAAGGACGCAACGTAATCATCGACAAGAAGTTCGGTGCTCCCCAGGTGACCAAGGACGGTGTGACCGTCGCCAAGGAGGTGGAGCTGGAGGACGCGATTCCCAACATGGGCGCCCAGATGGTCAAGGAGGTCGCTTCGAAGACCAACGACGATGCCGGCGACGGCACGACGACCGCAACCGTGCTGGCGCAGGCGATGATCGGCGTGGGACTGAAGAACGTGACCGCCGGAGCCAATCCGATGGACCTCAAACGCGGTATCGACAAGGCTGTCGGTGTGGTCGTGGATTCACTCAAGAAGCAGAGCCAGACCGTAGGCACCGATTTCGCGAAGATCGAGCAGGTCGCTACGATTTCCGCCAATAACGACGGTACCATCGGCAAGCTGATCGCCGAGGCGATGGGCAAGGTCAATAAGGAGGGTGTCATCACCGTCGAGGAGGCCAAGGGTACCGAAACCCATGTGGATGTGGTCGAGGGTATGCAGTTCGACCGTGGCTATATCTCGGCCTACTTCATCACCGATACCGAGAAGATGGAGGCGCAGTTGGACAAACCCTATATCCTGATTACCGATAAGAAGATCTCGACGATGAAGGAGCTGATGGGTGTGCTCGAGCCGGTGGCTCAGAGCGGACGCTCGCTGCTGATTATCGCCGAAGATGTGGATGGCGAGGCACTTTCCGCACTGGTTGTCAATAAGCTGCGCGGTACGTTGAAGATCGCCGCTTGCAAGGCTCCGGGCTTCGGCGACCGCCGCAAGGAGATGCTCGAAGATATCGCCGTGCTGACGGGTGCCACGGTCATTTCGACCGACAAGGGTATGAAGATCGAGGACGCGAACCTCTCGGTGCTGGGTACGGCGGAGAAGGTTACGCTCAACAAGGAGAATACGACGATTGTCGATGGCGCCGGTTCGAAGGACGCTATCGCTGCCCGTGTGGCGCAGATCCGCGCCGGTATCGAAGCCGCTACGTCGGATTACGACAAGGAGAAACTTCAGGAACGTTTGGCTAAACTGGCCGGCGGTGTGGCTGTGCTGTACGTCGGCGCTGCGACCGAGGTCGAGATGAAAGAGAAGAAAGACCGTGTGGACGATGCGTTGGCTGCGACCCGTGCTGCCGTCGAGGAAGGTATCGTGCCGGGCGGCGGTGTCGCTTACATCCGTGCGGTGGAGGCTTTGGAGACGCTCAAGGGCGACAACGAAGACCAGACGACCGGTATCCAGATCGTAAAACGCGCTATCGAAGAGCCGCTGCGTCAGATCGTGACGAATGCCGGCGGCGAGGGTTCGGTGGTTGTCAATAAGGTGAAGGAGGGCAAAGGCGCCTTCGGTTACAACGCCCGCGACGACCGTTATGAGGACCTGCTCAAAGCGGGTATCATCGACCCGACCAAGGTTTCGCGTGTGGCGTTGGAGAATGCGGCTTCGATCGCTTCGATGTTCCTTACCACGGAGTGTGTATTGGCCGAGAAGAAGTCGGACGCTCCCGCAATGCCTGCGATGCCGGGCGGCGGCATGGGCGGTATGATGTAGTCCATCGCTTCTCTTATGAAAAGTTCCCGGAATCGCATTTGCGATTCCGGGAACTTTTTTATTCCGGGCTGTCGTGTATGAAGTCCGGAGAGCCGTTTTCAGGGCGGCGGGCGTTCTGCGGTTCATACGAATACGACGCTGCCTGCTGTTGGAAAGACATACGGAAAGGGCTCGGGGAAATTCCGATGGCTTTTCATACACGACTGATGCGGTCGTGATCCGTAGCTTGTCTGCCGGAAAACGGAGGGAATGTGGAACTTTTTATTTCCGGGAGCGTCAGAGGCCGCCGTCGGCCACCCACGAACCGGTGGGGTTGTCATTGCGCAGAGCGAGCACTATTTTTTCGATGCGGCCGTCGGACATTTTCACTCGGCAGGGAACGAATACTCCCGCGTACTGTCCCGAACGGAAGGCCGGCTGGGTTTCGAGGAGGCGGCAGCCTGCATATCGTTCCTTCATAAGGTCGAGCGGATAGAAAACGAGTCCTTCGGCGAGTATTTCCGTATCCCACGTCTGCATGGCGGCGAAGAGTGTGCGGGCCGCCTCTTCCGGTGCGATGGCTGCGAAGTGTACGCCGCCGACCGGTTTGGTGAGGTCGATCCATTCGATGCCGTCGTAAGCCCGAAAGAGGGTATCGGACAACGGTATGTCGTAAACGATGCGTTGCAATTCGGCGATGGTTACGGGCGTTTTCCCGTCGGTCTGCTCGATTTTCAGCCCGATAAGCCGTCCGGTCGTCCGATCGAAGCGGTATTCGCGCCGGGTGTCGGATTCGTCGATCGAGGTCCCCGACAGGTAGTCGTTGCTGAAATCCCCTTCGGCCGGTGCTTCGACGGTCAGCGTGATCGTTTCCGGTCCGACTTGCTTGCTGTAACTTGCGTTCCGGCGCTCGGCGAAGTTGAGCTCTTCCCGCAGCAGCAGGGTGTAGGGGTCGAGCAGGGTGGCGAAATCTTCGATTGCGCCGCTACCGGGACGCATGATGAAGCCCGAGTTTATCTCAGGACTCCACATCAGGATCCGTTCCCCGTCGCTCAGGGCGATCCGTCCTGCTTTTTCCAGCCGCCAGCGGCCTGAACCCGGTTCCACCCACATACGGTGGGGGACAAAGGGGACTTCGGCATCGATGTAGCTGAAATTTTCCTGGGGAAGAGTGCGGACATTCATTTCGAGGCGGAACGAACGGCTTTTGTCGAGTTGAGCGGCAGCATCGCGGAAGATACGTCCTGCGGCGTGGGCCCGATAGCGGCCGACGGGATCGAAGACGAGCAGTACGAGGGCGATGAGGGCTGCGGCGCTCAACGTCGCGGACAGCGGCCGGAGCCACAATCGCCGAGGCCGTGCCGGAGCGGTCGTTCGTGCGGTTGCCGGCGTATTTTCGGCTTGTGCGGCGGTTTTCAGAATGCGGGCTTTCAGACCGGCCGGAGCCTGCACTTCGACGCGGGGAGCGACGGCGTTGAAGGCTGCTTTCGTTTGGCGGTAGAATTCGGCGCAGGCGGGACATGTTTCGAGGTGTTCCAACATTTCGCGGCGAACCTCTGCGGGGGTATTGTCATCGAACAGCAGTTCGATTCGGTTTTCAAAATCGGTGCATTTCATGGCGGATGATTTTTAGTGGTTGATGAGTTTGCGGAGCTTGCCGATCCCGTAACGGAAACGGGATTTGACGGTCGCCTCGGTGGTGCCGGTGATCTCGGCGATCCGGGCGAAAGTCAGGGAGTCGGAGGTTTTCAGGCGGATCACTTCGGCCTGTTCTTCCGGGAGGGTTGCGAGCAGCCCGGCGATTCGTTCGTATTCTTCGCGGAGTTCCTGATCGCCGGAGTCGTCCGCAAGTGCGGCGGCCCGTTCGGTCGGCAGCGTCGCATTGCGCCGGTGGCGGTGGTAGTCGCAGCAGCGGTTGGCGATCGCCCGCCAGAGGTAGCGCTCCACGTCGTCGATGCGGTCGAGGTTGCAATCCGAGTGGAAGAGCCGCAGCAGGACGTCCTGCACGATGTCTTCCGCATCGGCCTGCGATCCCGTGCGGATATAGGCGAAGCGGTAAAGGGAATCCTGTCGCCGATCGACGATCCGCTCGAGGAGTTTCAGTTTCGTTTCTTGCATATTCTGTCTGTTTTAACGACGCGTCTATTCATAAGACGTACCCGCTGCGAAAAAGATTTAACCGAAGCGTAAAAAACGGCGTATGCCGATATATTTTTGTTTGCCGGCGTCGGATGGAAGGGTTTGCTGCGGATTTTGCGGAACGGGAATTTCCATAAAGGATATGGCAACCCGTTACGGAAGGATTTCCGATGGCGAAATGCCTGCACTGTAGGTTTCGACGGGAAATCCATTGCCCGGCTCTGCAGGTCGGTAAAGTTCGTACTCTCTTGCGTGAGAGAATAATCAGCTTTGTAAAGGTATTGACAGACCGGGAATAGCGGCGTCGGATCGTTCGATTCGTGAAAATGATCGTGTGCCGACGTATCTGTTATTTGTCCAGCAGGATACGAGCCTGTGCGAGTGCGGCTTCCGTGATTTGGCTGCCCGATAGCATTTTGGCGATTTCGGTAATCCGCTCCTCCGGGTCGAGGCGGCGGATATGGGATCCTTCGGCGTCTTTGTAAACCACGAAGTGAGTGTCGCCTTTCGAAGCGACCTGCGGCAGGTGGGTGATGTCCACGACCTGCATGGTCTGCGAGAGGTCGGCGATGATCTCGCCCATGGCGTCGGCGATGCGGCCTGAAACGCCCGTGTCTATCTCGTCGAAGATGATCGTCGGCAGCTCCATGCGGTGAGCGAGCAACGCTTTGAGAGCCAGCATTACGCGTGAAATTTCACCGCCTGAGGCGATGCGTTCCACTTTTTGAGGAGCGAAATTTCCGTTGGCTGTGAACAGAAAATCTATTTCGTCGTCACCCGTGGGGGTCAAGGCCGGTGCGGGGTGAGCTGTACGACGAAACGGGCTTCGGGCATGCCGAGCCGTGCGAGGGTCGTCTGAATCGCATCGTTGAACGTCGGTGCGGCCTTTTCGCGGGTGGCGTGGATGTTCCGGGCCAGCTCTTCGGCCTTCTCTTCGGTGGCGGTCAGTTCGGTCGCAACGGCGGCGATGGCTTCGTCGCCGTGCGTGATCGCTTGCAGGCGTGCTTCGTAATCGGTCTGTTTGGCGAGGAGTTCGCCGAGATCCGCAGCACGGTGTTTCTGGCAGAGCGAGTAGATGGTGTTGAGTCGGTCGCCGATTTTTTGCAGCCGTTCGGGATCGGCGTCGAGCCGTTCGCTCTGTGCGGCGGCCGAGGCGCCGAGATCCTTCAGCTCTTCGAGCACGGAGCGGAGCCGTCCGGCGGCTTCCGCTGCGAAAGGATAGCCGGCTTCGAGGTGGCGGCAGGCCGTTTCGCTGGCCTTGAGTTGTACCAACACCCCGATTTGTTCGTCGTCCAGGGCATTGCGCAGCGCCGTGAGGGTTTCGCTGATGCGGTCGGCGTTCGAAAGAACCTCCAGCTCCTGTTCCAGTTCGGTTTGTTCTCCTTCCTTCAGGTGGGCCGCTGCGAGTTCTTCGACCTGGTAGCGGAGCCACTCTTCGTCCTTGCGTCCGGCTTCGGCCTCTTCGCGCAGCCGTGCGAGTTCACGGCGCAGGTGGCAGAGCCGTTCGTAGAGGGTCGTATATTGCATCCGCAGGTCGTGGTTTTCGGCGACCGTATCGACGGCCTGCGTGCGGAAAGCCTCTGATCCCAGGATCAGATTCTGGTGTTGGGAGTGGATGTCGATCAGTTGCGATCCCAGTTCGCGCAGCAACGCAAGGGGAACGGGAGTGTCGTTGATGAACGAGCGGCTCTTGCCGGCCGGGGTGATCTGGCGCGTGAGTGTCGTTTCGCGGCTGTAATCCAGGTCGTTTCGGTCGAAGAATGCCTGCAGGTCCCTTGTTCCGAGATCGAAAACGCCTTCGATCAGGCAATTACGTTTGTCGTCTTTCAGGGTGGCGTTGTCGTTCTTGTTCCCCAGCAGGAGGCCCAGCGCGCCGAGCAGGATCGACTTTCCGGCGCCGGTTTCGCCCGTGATGATGTTCAGCCGGTCGTCCAGCTCCAGTTCGAGCCGGTCGATCAGGGCGTAGTTTTCGACTTTCAGACGACGTAGCATGGCTATTTCAGAATGGATTCGATTTTGTCGGCGATCTTCTCGGCCGTTTCGGCTTTCGAGAGCAGAGGAAGCTCCTCGCGTCCTGCGCGGTCGATGAGCGTCACCTTGTTGGTATCGACGCCGAATCCGGCCCCGGCGTCGCGCAGTGAGTTCAGAACGATGAAATCGAAGTTTTTGCGTTGGAGTTTCCCTTCGGCATTGGCCTCTTCGTGATCGGTTTCGAGGGCGAAGCCGACCAGGATCCGACCCGCTTTGTGCGCTCCCAGCTCGGCTGCGATGTCGTGCGTGCGTTTGAGGCGGATCGTCAGCTCGCCGTCCCCTTTCTTGAGTTTGGTCGGGGCGACCTCTTCGGGGGTATAGTCCGCGACGGCGGCGCACATAACGGCTCCGTCGGCTGTGGCGAACTCCCTCACCGAAGCCTCGTACATCTCCTGTGCCGAGAGGACATCGATACGTCGAACTCCGGTCGGGGTGGGCAGCGACGTGCGGCCGCTGATGAGTACGACTTCGGCGCCCCGCCGGGCGAGCGCTTCGGCGATGGCATACCCCATCTTGCCCGTCGAGTGGTTCGAGATGAACCGCACCGGATCGATGGCTTCGATGGTTGCGCCTGCGGTAACGATCAGCCGTTTACCTCGCAGGCTCTTTTTTTTTTCGGAAAGAAGGTCTCGACGAATGCGACGATGTCGGCCGGTTCGGCCATGCGTCCCTTGCCCGAAAGTCCGCTTGCCAGCTCCCCTTCGGCCGGTTCGACGATCCGTACGCCTCGGCTGCGCAGAATCCGCAGATTCTCCTGTGTGGCCGAATGCGCGAACATGTCCAGGTCCATCGCCGGGGCGACCGCTACCGGGCAGCGGGCCGAAAGGTAGGTCGTCAGCAGCAGGTTGTCGGCGATGCCGTGCGCCATCTTGCCCAGCGTATTGGCCGTCGCGGGGCGATGAGCAGGCAGTCCGCCCACTCGCCGAGCGAGACGTGGGAGTTCCACTCCCCGTTTTCCGGATTGAAGAATTCGACCAGGATGGGATGCTTCGAGAGCGTCGCCATGGTCAGCGGAGTGATGAACTGCTTGGCCAGCGGAGTCATTACGACTTTCACCTCGGCGCCTGCGCCTTTGAGCAGGCGGCAGAGTATGGCCGCTTTGTAGGCGGCGATGCTGCCTGTGATGCCGAGCAGGATATGTCGTCCTTCGAGACTCATACCGCGATGTTTAGGCTTGCGGTTTGTTCTCCTTGTAGAAGAGTTCGCCGTCGAGGAACTCCTCGGTGGCGATCAGCACCGGTTTGGGCAGACGTTCGTAGTAACGCGAGATCTCGATCTGCTCGCGGTTTTCGAAAGTTTCCTCCATCGTGTCCGTCGGCGACGAAAAATCCGCCAGCTTGCGCGTGAGTTCGGCTTTCAGTTCGGTCGAAATCTGGTTGGCGCGGCGTGCGATGATATTGACCGTTTCGTAAATGTTGCCGGTTTCCTTATCCAGATCGACCAGTTTACGGGTTACGGTGTTGGTGGGAGTGCTTTTCTTGATCTCCATGGAATTATTGTTTTTCTTTGTTGTTTCGGTCTAAAAAGTCTTTGGCGTTCTGGGCCAGCCGGTCGAGCTCCTTGAGGTAGTGCGATTCGGGAAATTCGGCCACGAACGAGTAATAGGAGTCGAGCGTCGAGAGGTAGCGGTCTGCCTGCTTGTCCTGCACGGAGTTGTCGGCCAGCTTGCTGCCGGATTTGACGATCAGGTACATGATCTCTTCGCGGTGGGAGCTGGTGGGATAGAGCTTCAGCGCGTTCTTGAGAGCTACGATCGCCGATTTGTAACGTCCGATTTTATAGTATGTGTAAGCGTTCAGGTAAGTTTTGTCGTGCAGCCGCTGGGTCAGGATCTTGTCCATCTCGCGGAATTCGTCGCTGCGGGAGCTGTTGGGGTAGTGGGCCAGGTATTCATTGACCGCCACGATAGCCTGCGTGGTCATCGTTTGGTCGCGGGTGGGGCCCGGTGCCAGGTAGAAGTAACTCAAGGCGAGAATTCCTTCGGCATCTTCGAGGAAGACGCTGCGTCCGAATTTGCGGCGGAAGTCGTCGAGCATCGACGTGGCCACCTCGTAGTCGCGGGTCTTGAACTTGCAGAAAGCGGTCATGAAGGCGATACTGTCCTCCTGCATCGTTCCGGAGTAGTACGGTGCGGCCGCTTCGAACAGCATCGCGGCTTTCGACCACTTCTGGTTCTGGTAATGTTTCAGAGCGGTTTGGTACATGTGGTCGGGCCGACCGCTTTTCAGAACCTGCTGTACGCTGTTGCAGCCCGCAGCGAGGATCGCAAAGCACACTGTGCACAAGACATATAGCCTTTCTTTTCTCATCGGGATCAGGTTTTTCCGCAATTATCCGGCGATAATCGCACAAAGTTACTCTTTATTTAACGAAATCCCAAATTTTTTAGTGCGGGCGCTGCGGAATCGATGCTATGCCGACGGTTTTTTGCGAAAAAACAACGGCGGGACGAATCGGGGTCCCGCCGTGATTTTCCGGTTGTTCCGTCAGGCGCGGTGTGCGATGAGCCATTCGGCGATCTGCACCGCGTTCAGGGCGGCACCCTTGCGGATCTGATCGCCGACGCACCAGAACGTGAGGCCGTTGGGCGAGGTGAGGTCGCGTCGGATGCGGCCCACGTACACCGGGTTCCGACCGGCCGCGAACAGCGGCATCGGATAGACCTTGTCGCCCGGAGCGTCCTGCAGCACGACGCCCGGGGCCGACGCGAAGGCGTCGCGTGCCTCTTCGGGCGAAATCGGGCGCTCCGTTTCCACCCAGATGCTCTCCGAGTGGGCCCGCATCACGGGTACGCGCACGCAGGTCGCGGAAACCGCGATGTCCGAGTGCATGATCTTGCGGGTTTCGTGATACATTTTCATCTCCTCCTTGGTGTAGTCGTTGTCGGTGAAGACGTCGATATGAGGTATCAGGTTGTAAGCCAGTTGATACGCAAATTTTTCCACACGGGGTTCGCCGCCTTTTGCCAGAGCCGCGTGCTGCTCTTCCAGTTCGGCCATCCCCTGTGCGCCGGCGCCGCTGGCCGACTGGTAGGTGGCTACGTGCACGCGGCGGATGTGCGAGAGTTTTTCGAGCGCGTTGAGTGCCACGACCATTTGAATCGTCGTGCAGTTGGGGTTGGCGATAATACGCCGGGGGGCGTTCAGGGCGTCTTCGGGGTTTACTTCGGGAACCACCAGGGGAACGTCTTCGTCCATGCGGAAAGCGCTCGAATTGTCGATCATCAGCGTGCCGTGCTTGGTGATCGTTTCGGCGAACTCCTTCGAGGTGGAGCCGCCCGCCGATACCAGCGCGATGTCCACGCCGCAGAAGTCGTCGTTGTGGGCGAGCAGCCGTACGGTGAGTTCCTTGCCCCGGAAGGGGTATTTGCGTCCGGCGCTCCGCTCCGAACCGAAAAGCAGCAATTCGTCGATGGGCAGACGGCTCTCTTCCAGAATGTTCATAAATTCCTGGCCAACGGCTCCGCTGGCCCCGACAATGGCTAATTTCATGGCTTTCTCAAAGGTGTTATAGGTTGTATTACTCAAAAAATTCGTCTTCTTCGTACCGGGTTGCACTGTCGTCCGTTTTCTCGGTTTCGTCGCAATCGTAAACCGGCATGACGGCCGGACGCGTGAAGAGATCCTGCTTGCTGATACCCGTCGAAGGGTCGGCGTAAATCCGGTTGAGGAATTCGCCCACGATCGGTAGGGCGATTACGCTGCCTTCGCCGCGCGATACCAGGCGCACTGCCTGATCCTCGCCGCCGACCCAGCAGCCGGCTACCAGTTTGGGAAGGACGCACATGAACCATGCGTCGCGGTTCTTCTGCGAGGTCCCCGTCTTGCCGCCGACTTCGACATTCTGCATGTTGTAGGCCCATCCCAGGCGTCCGCCCGTACCCGAACGGATCACTCCTTCGAGCATCGTGAGCATCGTGTAGGCCGTGTGTTCGCTGATCGCATCCTGCGTCCGGGGGGCGAAGCTGGCGATCAGGTTGCCCTGACGGTCTTCGATGCGGGTGACGAAGATCGGAGTGGTATAGACGCCTTCGTTGGCGAAGGTCGAGAAGGCGCTCACCATTTCATAGACGTTGGATTCCGAGGTTCCCAGGCAGAGCGCAGGCACAGGATCGATGTAGCTGTGGATGCCCATGTTGTGAATGAAGTTGGCCACGGCCTGCGGCTGCTTGGCCTGTTTCATGATCCACGCCGAATAGTTGTTGCGGCTGCGGGCCAGGCCCCAGCTCAGGGGGTGCAGCTCGCCGTTCTGTTCGACCTTGCCGGCCTCCTTGGGCGACCAGGGTACCCCGTTGGCGGTTTCGATCGTCACCGGCAGGTTCGGTACGGGCGTGCAGGGACTCAGTCCCAGGTGGTCGATGGCGAAGGTATAGACGAAGGGTTTGATCGTCGATCCGATCTGCCGCTTGCCCTGCTTGGCCATGTCGTATTTGAAGTAGCGGAAGTTGGGACCGCCCACGTAGGCCTTCACGTATCCTGAGCGGGGATCCATCGCCACGAACGAGGCGCGCATGATCCGCTTGTGGTGGAGGATCGAGTCCCGGGGCGTGAGTACCGTGTCGCGTTCTCCCTTGTAGGTGAAGATCTTCATCGGACAGGGCTTGTCGAAGCTCGCCAGGATGGTCTTTTCGTCCACGCCTGCCTTTTGCATCTGGTAGTAGCGGTCCGAGTAACGGATCGCGTTGCGCATGATGCGCTCACGCTCCTGTCTGTCTGCGTCGATGAAGAGCGTTTTGGTGCGTTTGAACTGTGCGTCCATCTGGGGCTGGATCACCGACTCCATCTGCTTTTGAATGGCCTGCTCGGCGTATTCCTGCATCCGGGAGTCGATCGTGGTGTAGATCTTCAGACCGTCGCGGTAGATGTCGTAGGGCGTGCCGTCGGCTTTGGTATTCTTCAGGCACCAGCCGTAGATCGGATTTTCGTCGTACTCCTTGACCGCCTGTTCGTAGTCCCAGTCGTTCTGGAACTGGCGGCGCTTGGGCCGTTCGGCGTTCATCGTCAGGCGGAGCATCTCCCGGAAATAGGTCGCCGGGCCTTCGTTGTGCGAGACCGGCTTGTAGTTGAGCAGGATCGGCAGGGCCGCGATCGAATCCCGCTGGTGGCGTGTGATGGCGCCTGCCGATGCCATGCGGTCGAGCACCAGGTTACGGCGTGCGAGGGCATTTTCCGGGTTACGGCGGGGGGAATACATCGTGGGACCCTTGACCAGTCCCGCCAGCAGGGCGGCTTCCTGGATGTTGAGTTCGTGGGGTTCCTTGTTGAAGAAGGTGTGGGCCGCCGATTTGATGCCGTAGGCGTTCGAGCCGAACTCCACGGTATTCAGGTACATGGCGGCGATCTCCTCCTTGGTGTAGTTGTATTCGAGTTTCAGGGCCGTGATCCACTCCTTGAGTTTGGATACGACCAGCTTGGTCGTGCGGGCGATCTTGCCCCGGTTCTCGTTGATGTCGCGGGGAAAGAGGTTTTTGGCTAATTGCTGGGTGATCGTACTGCCGCCGCCCTGCGAGGTGTTCTGCATCAGGACGGTCTTGACGCCTACGCGTACCAGCGACATCAGGTCGATGCCCGAGTGTCCCCGGTAACGAACGTCCTCGGTCGAGACCAGGGCCGCGATGATCGGCGGCACGTCGTATCCGTCGAGCCGGAGCAGCTGGGCGGAGTCGAGCGGGAAGAGTTCGTCGTACTGTACGTAGGAGCGGTTCTGCACGAAGAACGTGCCCAGTACCTTGCCGTCCGAAGAGAGAATCTCGGTGGCCAGGTTGCTCTTGGGGTTCTCCAGCTCCTCGAACGACGGCAGCCGCCCGAACAGGCCGGCGGCCGTGAGCAACAGCAGGAGCAGCAAGAGTGCGAAAGGGGCGAATACGATGCCCCAGAGCCATTTGACGGATTTGGGCAGCGGTTTATGCGGGGTCTGTTTTTTCATCGGTTCAATTCAATATGCCGCAAAGATAGTGAAAGGTGAGGGCAATTGTGAGAACTTGTTCTCGAAAATTGCCGAACCGCCTCCTATCTTCTGCAAAGATAGTGAAAGCCGAGAGAAAACGGGAGCTTGTTCCCAGTTTTCCGAGGCGCTTCCCATCTTCTGGAAAGATGGCGCAAGCCGAGGGCAAGGACAAATTTATTCGGTTATGCCTCGGCGAAGCCTGTCTAAATGAAAGCATTCGCTTTCGCAAAGGTATGAAAAATCTCGGATTATACGTTCCGGTTTTCTGCGGGTCGCTTGCTGATTTTATCGGTTCTGCCGCCCGGACGGATCAGAACGGCAGCTCCAGGCCGAAGCCGAACCAGCAGCTCCCCTCGCTGGGCTTGTAGAGCGAGAGCTTTACGGTCGCTGTGGCGGCTGCCGACATACGCAGGATGTTGAGGTCCAGAAGCAGGTCGCCGCCGTACGAGTAAATGTCGCGCCATGTTTTGCCCCGGCTGCCGAACTCCTGGAACCGAGCGTAGTCGGCCCCGACGTTCAGCCGGATGCGTTTGAAGTAGATCACGCCCGAAATTCCACCTTCGGGATAACAGAGCGGGAACTGATAATCAACGGAGCCGGCCAGGTAATTATTGCTCGAAATGTCGGACGAGGAGAAGCCCCGGGGCAGCAGCCGGGTCGATTTGTAGCCGAGGAATCGCAGACCCGACGGGAAGCGGTAGCCGCCGACGGAGGTTTGGTAGGCCGCCGCTACGGAGAGGGAGTTGTGGCGGAAGAACCCGGGGGTGTAGATCCGGGCGTAGGCCGATACGAGGTCGCTGAAGTTGCGGTTTTCGGGGTTGAGGTCGTACCCGGCCCAGAGCGTATAACCCCAAGGGGTCCCGACGTCGCGGTAGGCGGCGCGCACCACGTCCGAGAAGCCGATGCCCAGCGAGAGTTTGTGGAGTCCTTCGCGGTAGCCGAGCGTTTGCAGGTTGGCGATGCGTCCCTCTGCGTCGTAACGGATCGCATCCACGTCGGCCACCATTCCGTTCGAATACTCCCAGCCCGCCGAGAGCGAGAGCTGTCGGATATGACGCCCCCGGTCGAAATAGAGGGGCAGTGTGGCGCCGGCCGCCGCCGACCAATATTTGGCATGAGCCGGGGCCGGTTGGCGCTCGGCCTTGCCGTCGGCACCCCGCTGGGCGATGCCGTAGGTCATGCGGTCGCCGCCGTAGGTGGCCCGGGCTTCCAGTCGTACGCCGAGGCCGCTATACCGGATCGTACCTTTCAGCACATGGCCGTCGGACCGGCTCCAGCCCCACGATGCGAAGGCTTCGGTGCTCGACAGCAGATTTTGGGAGAGAACGGTGGCGCCCCACATGAGCCGGGGGTTGAACTCTTCGATGGTCTTGAACGGGTCGAACGATACGGGGGCCCAGCTGTGCGCCCGGAGCAGGTGCAATCCCTTGCGGTAGCGGCGTGCCGGATATTTGCGGTGCAGGGAGGCCGAGTCGGCGGGGGTATAGCGTACCGTGTCGAGATTGACCACGTTCCAGCGGCGGCGGGGCGGATTGACCAGATCGACGGGCAGTTGCGACGGGGCGACCGGAATCGGTTCGATGTTTTCCTGACGGGTGATGCGGTAGCCCTTTCGGTCGTAGGTGGTCGTCCAGACGGCTCCGCTGTCGGCGGGAGCCGGGGCGAAGCTGCCGTAGGTCGAAGTCGAAAGACGGTATTCGCGCCCTTCGCCGAGGTCGAAGCAGTGGGCTTCATCGCGGCCCGAGGCGATCGAGCCGTAGTAGAGCTTGCCGTCGGCGGCCCGCAGGTCGCTCAGCGTGATGTAGGCGCCTCGGGTGACAGCCTGCAAGCCCTCGCCGGGTTCGATCCGGCCGATCCACATGCCCGAATTGTCGGTGACGAGCGTGTAGAGCCGTTCGGTCGCATTGTCCCAGGCCAGTCCGTGCACTTCGGAGAAGCCCGGCATGGGCCAGGCGGTGCGCTGCCGCAGTGAATCTTCGGCGACGATCGTGTAGTGTCCGTCGGGCGTATATTCCACCCAGGCCAGGGCGCCGCTTCGCCCGATCGGGGTCGGGTAGAGGACATTGCGCAGTTTCGGTGCGTTGCGGGGGCGTTTTTTTCCGGGGGCGAGGACGACGAGCCGGGAATTGACCCGCTCGGGGAAGAGCAGCGAACGCCGGTATTCGGTCCACCAGACCCGTTGTCCGTCGGTTGTGGGGCGGCTCGAGACGAGTCCTGTCCAGGTGCGCCGCCTCTCGCGTCCCGTTCGGGAATCGACCGCAACGAGCCGCGAAGGGCGGTCGAAGTCCGTTTTCAGCGCTACGAGCGTCGTGTCGTTCAGGGACACGGGATGAGTATAGGTGGTGTAGTTTTTCTCCGGCAGCGGCGTGAGGGTACGGCCCGAATCCGTGACCTTCGGCAGCGAATCCCAGAAACGGTTCAGGTCGGCGAAGGCGTCCCGGAAGAGGATGCCCTCGCCCGTGCCGTAGAATTTGCGCAAGGCGACGCTGGTGCTGAAGGTCAGCATGTAGGCGTTGCGGACGCCGTAGCGCAGGGTCTTGTCCCAGATTCCGTCCCCATAGCGGTCGTAGCCGTAGGCGACCATCTGATAGCCCATTTGGTAGTGGTCGGGAACGAAATCGCGGAAGGAGCCGCAGAACCACTTGTCGCAGTTGCGCCTGCGGAGCACCTCGTAACCCAGGGCACGATATTCGATGGTGAAGCGCGGCTGGCGGCCCCGGCCGTAGGAGGACATCTCGGTTTCGTTCATCACCGCATCGCCTTCGAGCGCCCAGAGGGGCATGAAAAGCAGTCCGACGGTCGATCCTTGCTGCCCGATCAGGTAACTCAGGATGCGGATCAACCCCCGGTTGAGGTTGTTGTACTGAACGGCGTGGCGGTATTCGTGGGCTACGAGCTGCTTGACCCAGGGCATCGAGTAGCTATCGACGGAGGGCGTGGTGAGAAATTCGATGCGTTTGGGCATCCACATCACCAGACCGTTGGACTGGAAATTTTCGGTATGCAGCACGAAAGGGATTTTCAGCGGCGGGTGGCTGAAACCGTGTGTAATCGTGGGGCGTACCGCCTGGATATAATACAGGGTTCGGTGCGCCAGCGCCGATGCCGTGTCGGGAAAGACGACCCGTACGTCCTCGGTGCGCAGGTGTTTCCAGCGCAGCGCAGCCGCATCCGCACCCCACGAATAGTATTGGGCGCGAACGGATTTTCCTCCGATGAAGAGGAATCCCAGCAGGAACAGAATCGCTGCGAAACGGCGCATGGGAGCAGGCCGGGTCATCCGCCGGCCTTTTTGCATTTGTAACCCGCTTTGGCGAGGATTTCGACCACCCGGTCGCGGTGGTCGCCCTGGATGATGATTTCGCCGTCCTTGGCTGCCCCGCCCACGCCGCAGCGGGTTTTGAGCAGGCGGGCCAGTTCCCCCAGGTCGGCATCCGAGCCGACGAAACCTTTGACGAGCGTGACGGTCTTGCCGCCCCGCTGCTTGCGGTCGAGCCAGACGCGCAGGTCCTGTCGTTCGGGGGCGAGGGTTTCGATCTGCGGAGCCTCCTCGGTGTCGTATTTGAAATTCGGGTTGGTCGAATAGACCATTCCCAATCTCGCTTTCCAGTCGTTCGTCATGTGTGAAATATGCGGTCGTTGTTCTTTTTGCCGGAAAAGCTGGCACTTTTGCAACGAAATATTTTTGCAAATATAGTGTAAGCCGGGGGCTGCGCCAAATTTATTTGAGTCAGGACGGGCGCCGTTTGTTTTAGGTGTCGCCGTATCGATCGTCCGGAATGTCGGGGTGATTGGGTGGGCGCAGAAAAAACTCTTTCAATCATATTTCGGCGACTGTTAAGGAGTTTGCGCTTATTGCCGCCGGTGCACGGATAAAATGAAAAAACCGTCTATCTTGTTGATACACGGTTTTCAATTTTTCAGGTAGCTCCGTTTGCAGAACTTGGTGGGAGCTGAGGGATTCGAACCCCCGACCCTCTGCTTGTAAGGCAGACGCTCTGAACCAGCTGAGCTAAGCTCCCGAAAGGCAAGAAGCCTTCTTAAGCGCCTGAACAAGGACTTGAACCTAGGACCCCATGATTAACAGTCATGTGCTCTAACCAACTGAGCTATTCAGGCTTTTCGAAGAACGTTGTCTATCGTTTTCGGAGTGCAAATATAGGGCAAATTTTCAATCCCGCAAAATTATTGCTCATTTTTTTTCGCAAAAAATGTACCTTTGCAAGGACACCGAACGTAGAAACATGAACAGAAAAACGATCATAACGCTCATTGTCTGCGCATTGGCCGCCACGGGCGTTGCAGCGCAGGAGGAACGGCCGGAGCTGGTCTTCGAACCGGCCGTCTGGGACTTCGGCTCCGTCCGCGAGGCCGACGGGCCGGTGCGGCACACCTTCACGGGAGTAAACCGGGGCGACCGGCCGCTGGTGATTCTCGATGTGACGACCACGTGCGGCTGCACGGTTCCCCGCTTCTCGAAGCGGCCGGTCCTGCCCGGCGACAGGACGGAGATCACCGTGAGCTACGATCCGACGAACCGCCCCGGAGCCTTCGACAAGGAGTTGTGGATCTACTCCTCCGACCGCAAACGCATCGCCACGCTCACGATCCGCGGCGAAGTCGTCCCGCGGGCGAAGAGCGTCGAAGAGCTTTATCCGGTCGATGCCGGCGGCGGACTGCGCCTGAATACGACGCTCTGCGCCTTCACTTACATATATCCCGGCGTCCGGATGCAGTCGTCCGTGGGCTATGTAAACACGTCGGACCGCACGGTAAGTCTCGAGCTCCGTCCCGATCCCGCGATACGCAGCGGCCTGCTGCGTATCGACGCGCCCGAACGGATCGCCCCGGGTGCACGCGGCGCGATCAACATCTCCTACCTCGTCCCGGCCGACACCCCCCGTTACGGCACACTGCGCGACGCGCTGGAGCTTTTCGTGGACGGCCGCAGCCGCGGCACGACGATCGTGGCGCACGGCATCGGAGCGGACAACCCCTCCGACATGCCCGAGGAGAAGGCACCCCGGAGCGAGGTATCGACCAACGTGGTGAAGTTCGGCCCCGTGAAACACGGCGGTCCCCGCCCTTCGCAGTCGCTGACGCTTTCGAACACGGGCCGCGGCGACCTGATCGTCCGGGCCGTGGAGTGCGGCGAAGGGCTCTCCACCCCGCTCGAACCGGGTCTTGCGGTCCCGCCCGGCGGTTCGGCCCGCATCGAGGTGCGTCTCGATCCCTCCGCGGACGGCTACGGCGCCAGAAGCTCCTTCCTGCTGCTGGTGACCAACGACCCCCTGCGGCCGATGCGGCGCATCCGGGCCACGGCCGTCATCGAAGAGTGACACCCCGCCCCCGCAGAAACGACACACAAACGGAAACGACACGATAACGATGTACCCCATTCTCGAAAAACGCGCTTTGGCCGAACAGATCTGGCTGATGAAAATTCTCGCGCCGCGCGTCGCGCGTTCGGCCCGTCCCGGACAGTTCGTCATCGTCCGCGCGGACGAACGCGGCGAACGCATCCCGCTCACCATTTCGGACTACGACGCGGCGGAGGGAAGCGTCACGCTGGTCATCCAGGCCATCGGCGCCTCGACGCGCAAAATCTGCGCC
>ENA-OQHN01000320-OQHN01000320.1-human-gut-metagenome-genome-assembly--contig:-NODE-320-length-17501-cov-33.160297_pt1 | contig 17501 bp, 9 predicted proteins | sample MGYA00242564_ERZ504721 | MGnify/ENA primary metagenome ERZ504721 (study PRJEB26092, sample SAMD00036212) | human gut metagenome | host: Homo sapiens | study: EMG produced TPA metagenomics assembly of...
ATACATAGAGAAAAGAAGTAGACATGGTGTCTTTCAACAAGGTCACTCGCGTTATTGCCGGCATCGCGGCAACCGCGTTGCTTATTCCGATGGCTGCATGCGGCGGTGGTTCCAGCAGTGGTGGATCCGCGGCTCCGGCCGATATTCCGGCAGCCGGCACTGATGACGGCACTGAGATCACCCTGTGGACCCGTTCTCCGCTGGAGCGTCAGGCCAAGAACGCGGTGAAGGCCTACAACGCCTCCCACAAGAACCAGGTCAAGCTGGAAATCATTCCGAACGACGATATGGAAGGCAAGGTCGGTGGTGCCTCCCAGACCGATTCCCTTCCGGACATTCTCGCCGGTGACGTGGTGCGTATTCCGTACTGGGCTTCTGAAGGCATCTTCACCGACATCACCAAGCAGATCGACGGACTCGACAACAAGTCCGACCTGCAGCAGGGCCACATTGAAGCCGGTACCGTGGATGGCAAGGAATACACGCTGCCGTTCATCACCGACGTTTCCGTGATGGTATGGAACAAGAATCTGTACAAGGAAGCAGGCCTTGACCCGGAGAAGGGTCCGAGCAGCATCGACGAGTTCGTTGAGCAGGCCAAGGCGGTCGCGGCCCTCAACAAGGACGGCGTGGCAGGCTCCTACTTGGCCGGCCAGTCCGGTGGCGCCCTCGTGTTCGACCTGTTCCCGTCCGTGTGGGCTGACGGCGAATCCGTGATGAACGCAGATGGCACCGAAGCCACCCTCAACAACGATTCCATGAAGGCCGTGCTCGACGCCTACAAGGAGCTCGCCAACACCACCAACGGCTTGGGCGCAGGCTCCAAGGAAGAAACCGGTGCCACCTGGACCGCTCCGTTCGCCAACGGCAACATCGGTGTGATGCCGTATCCGAACACCTCCTCCACCGCACTGTTCGAAGCTGAGAAGGACGGCGGATTCGAAGTCGGTGTCACCCCGATCCCGGGCACCAAGGAAGGCAAGACCTCCACGTTCCTCGGCGGCGATGCCATGGGCATCTCCAAGGACTGCAAGCACGTCGCTCAGGCTTGGAACTTCCTCGCATGGCTCATGAGCGATGACGCCCAGAAGGAAGTCTTCGCAGCCAACGGCGACACCGCATCCAACATCCAGACCTTGAAGACCGCCTACGACGATGCGGATCCTCGCGTCCAGACCATCAACTCCGTAATCATCGACGGCAATGGCCAGACCCCGAAGTCCGCAGCTTTCAATGAGGCCTTCAACGCAGCCGGTTCCCCGTGGCAGCTGCTCATCCAGAACGCAGTCTGGGGCGATGGCGATCTCAAGGCCGACAACCAGGCCATCACCGACGTGCTGGGTCAGTGAGGTGAGCCACTGAAAACGAACTTCTCCTCCTTTTTCTCCTTTCCCCGATTTACATAACTTAAGAACAACTGAATATCGAATAACTGAATATCGAAAACAAAAATCGACAGACCACAGTTGTGGTCTGCCATGGAGATCGACAATAATTCAAAAAACAATGTCGGTCTTCATGGCGGATTTCAACGGCCGCACGAGACGGAATCGCACTGTCAAACGCATATCCAATCGCTTGGCCATTTATGTCGAAAACCCCGAACGATTCAAGAGAGAGTCGCAAAAGTGTTCCAAGGAGGGAATATGACTACTGTTTCCAAGAACGCTGCGCCAGTGAAGACGCATCGTTCCAAGGCCAAGGCGGAGGCAACCCGTCGTGGCCTGCTGTATGCGCTGCCTGATTGGCTGATGATCATCATGCTGTTCTTCGTGCCAATCGTGCTGCTCGTCATCATGGCCGGTTCCCGCTGGTCGTTGATGGGCGGTAACCGTGGTTGGAATTTCCCTGAGAATTTCGTCAAGGTTTTCGAAAATAAACTGCTCGGACAGTCGGTGTTGTTCACACTTGAATACACCGTGATCGTCACGATTTTCCTGCTGGTACTTGGCCTTGGCCTGGCGCTGATCGTGCAGGAAAGCACCAAGTGGAACAATATGCTGCGCACGTGCTTCCTGCTGCCGTCCGCAACCGGTCTCGCCTCCGCTTCGCTGCTGTTCTACGCGCTGTACTCCCCGCAGGTGGGCCCCGTCACCAAGATCCTGAGCTTTTTCGGATTGATGGATGAGGGCGGTTCCGTGCTCGCCTCCGGCCAGAGCGCGCTGTGGGCCACCATTATTGTGATCGTCTGGCGTTTCTCCGGCTACTACATGCTGCTCATGATGATCGGCCTGCAGGCCATTCCTGGCGACCTGTATGAGGCCGCGCGCATGGACGGTGCTGGCACGTGGCGCATTTTCCGTTCCATCACCCTGCCGCTGATGAAGCCGACCATCGTGATGTGCCTGATCTACTGCGTCACCGGTTCCATCCTCGCGTTCGACCAGTTCTTCATTCTGACCAAGGGCGGTCCGAACAATTCCACCATGACCGTAGTGCAGCTCATCTACAACTTCGCATTCGATTCCAAGAAGGATCTGGGCATGGCGGCCGCACTGTCGCTGATCGTGCTTGCGGCCCTCGTGGTGATCAATTCCATCCAGATGCGCGGTATGCGCGACAACACCAAGTGAGCAAGGGGAGGGAACTCACATGACTACTCCATTGTGGAAGCGCGTAATTGTCTATATTCTCGAAGGTCTGCTGGCTCTGGTCTTCATTTCGCCGCTGATCTGGGTGGTGGTCTGCTCGTTCAGTCCGCAGCCTGGTTCCGCACAATCCAAGGGCTGGGGTGTGAACAACTATCTGACGTTGTTCGGCTACCAGGAAGGCCTGCCGAAATACCTGTTCAACTCGGTGGTGGTGACGTTGGTCGCCGTGGTGTTCTCCGTGGTGGTGTGCACGCTCGCAGGCTATTCGTTCTCCCGTTTCGACTATCCGGGCCGCAATCTCGGATTCATGGTGACGTTGTCCATTTTGATGGTGCCGTATGCGTCTCTGCTGATTCCGCTGATGGTGTGGTACAAGGATATTGGCCTGAACGATTCCTTGCTGGGTGTCGGTTTGGTTATTACCTTGTTCCAGCTGCCGATGAGCACGTTCATCATGCGTAATGCTTTCGATGCGATTCCGAAGGATATGGAAGAGGCCGCCATGGTCGATGGCTGCAACTCCCTGCAGTCGCTGATTAAGATTCTGGTGCCGGTAGTCAAGCCGTCGATGGTCACTGTCGGTCTGCTTGCTTTCCTTGAGGCTTGGAACAATTTCATGATTCCGCTGTACCTGTCGAGTTCGTCGAACGCCACGCTGCCGCTCGCTTTGGTGAACATGCGTCAGCAGACTATGGGCGTCATTGATTACGGTGCCACCGAAGCTGGCGTCGTAATTCTGATGATCCCCGCAGCCATCCTCTTCCTAGCCCTCCAGAAGTACTACGTCAAAGGGTTTATGGCTGGAGCTGTCAAGGGCTGACATCTGGCGATGTCAGCCCTTGGGAGACAGCCCAGTGGGCTGTCTCCAGGCTCCAGCCTGAGCAGGGCCGAAGGCGGAGTGGCCAAGAGCCGTCAAGGGCTGGCGAAGTCCTTAATCTTAAGGAAATATCATGAATGTAACTATTACTTCTCCTTTCTGGAAGCAGCGTCGCGACCAGATCGTTGAATCCGTCATTCCCTATCAGTGGGGTGTGATGAATGATGAGATTGCCACTGAAGTTCCGGATGATCCGGCTGGCAATCAGCTTGCCGATAATAAAAGTCATGCCGTGGAGAATCTGCGTATCGCAGCCGGTGATGAGGCCGGTGAATTTCATGGCATGGTCTTCCAGGATTCTGACATATATAAGTGGTTGGAGGAAGCGGCTTACGCACTGTCGTATCATCCTGATCCGCAATTGCGGGAACTGTGCGATAAAACCGTCGATCTTATCGCACGTGCGCAACAATCGGACGGATATTTGGACACTCCGTACCAAATCAAAACCGGTGAATGGGCGCATCGTGAGCGTTTCACACTGATTCAGCAAAGCCATGAAATGTATGTCATGGGCCACTATATTGAGGCTGCTGTCGCCTATCATGAGGTGACCGGTAACCAGCAGGCGCTTGACGTGGCGTGCCGTATGGCGGATTGCATCGATGCCAATTTCGGCCCGGAGGACGGCAAGATCCACGGTGCTGATGGGCATCCGGAAATCGAATTGGCGTTGGCGAAACTGTATGATGCGACCGGTGAGGAGCGCTATCTGAATCTGGCGCGGTATCTCATCGACGTGCGTGGTCAGGATCCGCAGTTCTACGCCAAGCAGATCGCCGCTGTCGACAACGACTACATTTTCCGGGATCTGGGATTCTACAAGCCCACGTACTTCCAAGCCGCGCAGCCGGTGCGCGAGCAGCAGACCGCTGACGGCCATGCTGTGCGCGTGGCCTATTTGTGCACTGGAATCGCACATGTGGCGCGTATTACCGGCGATCAGGGCTTGCTGGATGCGGCGCATCGTTTTTGGAACAACATCGTGTCGAAACGCATGTATGTGACGGGTGCGATCGGTTCCACACATGTGGGGGAGTCGTTCACGTACGATTACGATCTGCCGAACGACACCATGTATGGCGAAACGTGCGCTTCTGTGGCGATGAGCATGTTTGCCCGCCAAATGCTTCTGTTGGAACCGAATGGTGAATATGCCGACGTGCTTGAGCGTGAGCTGTTCAATGGTGCCATCGCGGGCATCAGCCTTGATGGCAAGCAGTACTACTATGTGAATGCGTTGGAGACTTCGCCGGACGGTTTGGACAATCCGGATCGGCATCATGTGCTTTCGCATCGTGTCGATTGGTTTGGCTGCGCATGCTGCCCAGCTAATGTCGCGCGATTGATCGCGTCGGTGGACCGTTATGTGTATACCGAACGTGACGGCGGTCGCACGGTGCTCGCTCACCAGTTCATTGCGAATCAGGCAAGTTTTGATTCCGGGTTGCATGTGGAGCAGCGTTCCGATTTTCCGTGGAACGGTCATATTGAGTACATGGTGGAATTGCCCGCTGAGGCGGCTGATTCGGTACGTTTCGGCGTGCGTATTCCCACATGGTCGGCTGATTCCTATGCGCTGACATGCGATGGTGTTGCTGTGAAGACGGCTCCGGAAAACGGTTTCGTATATTTCGCAGTTGCTCCGGGAACTGCATTGCATGTGGTGCTGGATCTTGATATGGCAGTGCGATTGGTGCGTGCCAACTCTCATGTGCGTTGCGATGCAGGTCGTGTTGCGGTGATGCGCGGTCCGCTCGTCTATTGCGCGGAGCAAGCCGATAATGCCGGCGATCTGTGGACGTACCGTCTTGCTGATGGCGTGGATGCTGCGGATGCCACGGTTACTTTCGAGAGTGATTTGCTTGGAGGTGTTGACGCGGTGACGTTGCCTGCCGTTCGTGAGGCTGCGGATGCCGTGGACGCCCCGTTGTACATGTCCGCTCAGCGTGACGCCTCAGATGAGCGGACGTCGCTCAAGCTGGTGCCCTACTACGCATGGGCCAACCGCGAACTCGGCCAAATGAACGTGTGGTTGCGCAGCTAAACAAAAGAAAGACTTGCTACCTGGCGCTATGAGTGCCATGGTGCCGGGAAGCGGGTGAGCGCGGCGTGATCGATTGGAGCCGAATGCGCCGCGCTGACTGGAATGAGAGACCGGCTGCCCCTTATGGGGTGGCCGGTTTTGTCATAGCCCCTAGTATAAAACGGGAAAATGCGAAAACTTTCCTTTTCGCATAAAAGCCATCGTATGGCAGTTCACTTAGAAAAGCATTGGAGAAAACTGAAAGAAAATTTGCGAAACCGTATTCGCGTCATGTATTCTTGAAATGTCGGTGGACGCTCCAATCTCATGTCCATCGCACGACTCTCATTCCTACAGAAAGAAAGTTGGATGCCAGGGAACGAGCCTTGGCAGCCAAGGGCCAACGATGGTCCATGTAGGAGGAATTGATGACACCATCAACAAGGAAGAAAGGGATTGTCACGTCATTGGGCGTGCTGACGGCAGTGGCCACACTGTTGTCTGGCGGTGTGACGACCGCATACGCCAATGACGCGCTGACCAATCCGAACTCTGCCATGGGGTATCCGAGTTTCAAGGGGGCCGCCGACCCGATTCCGGGCACCGGCGTCGCTTTCGATCCCTCGACAAGCTACCTCAAGCAGGTGTTCGATGCGGATGTTGCCAACGGTGCCGGAACCGACACTGCACACGACTTCTGGATCGACAAGATGCTGACGCGCACAGGCACCGCACCAAACGGTACCGGCACCAACGATGCTGGCGACTACAACTATGCGGGCGCAGACAAGAACGAATACCTGTTCTCACGTGGCCGTGCCGCATTCATGTACACGCATACGCCGGAAGCACTTGGTTTCGTAGGAGATGTCGCATACTGGGATCAGACCGGCAACGACGGCTTTACCGTTGAGGTAAGCATTGGCGGTTCCAAGCAGACCCTGCGCGAGAACACCGACAAGCGCAAGCAGACGCCAAGCTACTTCACCACGGAATTCACCAACGGCGACAAGACCATTACCGTCACCGAAGTCAAGTACATCACCTACACCAATGTGATGGTCGCGAATTTCACCATCACCAGCACCACCGGCGGTGACGTAACGCTGACAGCAGCCTCGCCATTCGCACAAGACGGCAATGACGGCGACACTGAACTGACCGGTCGCTTCAATGTGAAGAACGATCTGACCACCATCTATCCACGGTTCTCCGGCAACGGTTTCACCGTAAAGAACGGCAAACTCGCTTCCACCCTCACCTTGGAAGCGAACGTGCCACAAACCACCAAGCTGCAGCTTGGCCTGATCGCCAACGAGTTGCCGGACTCCACCGCGGAATACGAAGCCCGATTCAACGGCGATCTCACCGATCCGGCCGCTTCCTACAAGGATTCCGTGACCACCTACAACCAGTGGTGGGTCGATAACATTCCTTACGTGGAAACCCAGGAACACAATATCGACAAAACTGTGTTCTACCGCTGGTGGCTGAGCCGTTTCAACATGTTGGACGCCAATATGCCGGGCAATACGTTCCAGTATCCGACCTCCATCGAAGGCGTGCTCGGATACAACAACCAGATCGTGCTGACATCCGGCATGTTCATCAACGACACCAAGTGGTTCCGTAACGCCGAATACTCGTACGGCACTTGGGTGTCGGCCGGGCAGACAGCTAAGAAAGGCCAGTCCGGGTATTACTACTACCACGACAATCCGGGCGATCCAGCCAATTGGAACCACAGCTACACGCAGTACATCACCAAGGCCGGTTGGGACTCCTACAAGGTGCACGGCGGCCCGTCATCATTGGCTGAAGCGTTGGGTGATTACGGTTCCGAAGATGTCAAAGGTCTGCTCAATTCGCAAAGCGAGCCAGACAGCAACGACAACCAGAATAGCAACGGCAACAATCTGATCGACTGGTCGTGGTGGTCCATGACCGGCAACGATGCCGACGCGGTGTCGTTCTCCGAACCCGGTCGTTCCGGCCAGCGTATGGACCGTGCCGACGGTTCCGCCAACATGTGGGCCAACGCCAATGCCGCCGCGCAAGCATACAAGGCTGCCGGAGACACCGAAAAAGCCGCTGAAATGCAGCAGATCGCCGACGCCATCAAGCAGGATGTGCTCGACAACCTGTGGGATTCCGACAGCAAACTGCTGCTGCATAAGTGGCTGAACGACGGTCAATTCGCGAAATACAAGGAACTCAACAACTACTATCCGTATTCCGAAGGTCTGATGCCGACCGGCAATGATGATTACGATAGTGCGTTGCGCTTGTTCGAAGATGCCGACGAATTCCCGATTTTCCCGTTCTTCACTGCGAATCAGGCAGACAAGAAGGCGCTGAATTTCCCAGGATCAAACAATTTCTCCATTATCAATGCAACTCCGCTGCTGCAAATCTATTCTGCGGGAATCCGTGATTATAATGCTGCAGACAACGGATATATCACGAACGAATCGTTCAAGAAACTGCTGTATTGGGTTGCGTTCTCGCATTATCAAGGAGGCGACAACCAGTATCCGGACCAGAACGAATTCTGGAATATGGATAATAATTCCGCAGGAAGCACGATTCCGGAGAAGAACGCCGACGCCAGCAAGAACGGTGGAAAAATCACCTACCGTTCCTGGATTCACCACACCCAGCTTGGCACCACCAACTGGACGATTGTGGAAGACGTGGCAGGTATGGTTCCGCGTGAAGACAACAAGATCGAACTCAATCCGATCGAGATTCCCGGTTGGAACCACTTCACCGTCAACAACCTGAGCTACCACGGGCAGGATCTGTCGATCGTATGGAACAACGACGGCACCTACAACGCTCCGAAGGGATATACCCTGTATGTGGACGGCAACGCCGTGTTCACCTCCGATAAGCTCGCCCACCTCATCTACGATCCGGCCAGTGGAACCGTTGAGGTTGCCGATGGTTCCGGAGCGGTGATCACCGGCGCGACCACCGCCACCATGCCGAACGCCAACGAAGTGACCTACGCATCGAACAGCAGGGTTACGCAGATCTTCGCGCAGTCCGGACAGAACGTGGACGAAGCGTCCAAGAGCCAGACCAACGTGGCCAAGGGCGCCGATGTGGAAGCCACTTACGAAACCAAGGGCTACCCGGCAACCAATGCAGTGGACGGCAAGAACGTGATGGAATCCTTCTGGGGCACCAAGGGATCCAAGAACGCCAAGGATTCGCTGACCGTAACGTTCAAGAACGGCGTGCAGAACATCGACGACGTGCGTTTGTACTTCTACCAGACCTCGTCCAGCCAGACGATTTCCGGCTACAGTGAGCCGTCGGTGTACACGCTTGAATATCAGGATGAGGCCGGCGCATGGCATGTCCTGCCGAACCAGGTGCGTACGCCTACTTACGCGGGAGCCAACTACAACCGCGTGCAGTTCTCCAAGGTCGTGGCCAAAGCCATTCGTGCCACCTTCACTCCGCAAGCAGGTCAGGCCATTGGCTTGAAGGAGATTCAGGCCTACGAAACCGACATTGTGCTGGCAGGCGAAACTACGAACCAGGCGCCAAGCGTTGACGCCTACATTGCCAGCAGCACCTCGTCCGGTGCGCAGCTGGTGGGCACGGTGAAGGACGACGGCCTGCCGTCTGACACGCTCACCACCACATGGGAGCAGGTGTCTGGCCCTGAAAACGGCGAAGCGAAGTTCGTCGACGCAACCGCTGCCAACACTACGGTCACGTTCAACCGTGAGGGTGACTATGTGCTCAAACTCACCGCATTCGACGGTGAGAAGACCGGTTTCAAGGAAATCACCGTTCACGGCATTCCTTCCGACGGCACGGTGAATGTGGCTTCACAGTCCACTGCGAGCGCCAGCTTCACCAATCCATATCAGGCGAAGGACAATGCCAAGAAGGTTATCGACGGTCAGGTGTTGTATACCAATACTCCGAATGAGACTTGGAATAATTGGGGTGACAATACCGGTACCGAGCCGTGGCTGCAGCTTGCCTGGGATGGCACTGTTCCGTTGAAGAAGGCGAAGCTGTTCTTCTGGACTGACGGTGGCGGTGTGCCGATGGTCAAGTCGTGGAAGTTGCAGTATGCGGATGAGAATGGCGATTGGCAGGATGTGAAGCTTGCCGCCGGCCAGTCTTATACCACGATGCAGGGTGAAGGCAATGAGGTTCGTTTTGCCGAAACGGTGGAGACGAACAAGTTGCGTGTGCTGTTCCCGAAGGGTGCCATTGTTGGTGCTACCGAATTTGAGGCGTATGCGCTTGATCCGGTGAGCGTGGATGGCGTGAATCGTATGGTGCAGACTGGCAGCAAGGCTGCCGATGTGAATCTGCCGAAGACGGTGAGCGCCAGCTATACGGACGGTTCCCGTCGTGACTTGAGTGTTGCGTGGGATGCCATCACTGACGATCAGCTTGCTTCCGATAGCGAGTTTGCGGTTTCCGGAACGGTTATTGGCGCGCTCGCTGGAACCAAGGCCACTATTGGCGTGCGTTCCGACGCGCAGTCTCAGACTGCTGGTGCGGCTCAGCCGATCGAACAGACGGTGTACCAGAATTCCAAGTCGGTGGCTTTGCCGTCTGTGGTTCCGGTGCGATTCCCCAACGGCATGCTTGACGATCGCACGGTTATGTGGGATGAGGCAAGTGTTGCCGGCGTCAAGTTGGACACCATCGGCGATTATGAGGTGTTCGGCACGGCTGAGGGTTCAAGCTCGCAGGCCAAGATTACAGTGCATGTGGTCGCCGATCCGAATGGTGGTGCCGATCCTGATCCTGAGCCGACGCCGGATCCCAAGCCGGAGCCCGATACTCCGTTGACTGGTTGGATTGAAGGCAGGGCCATTGACACCACGGTGAGTGCCGAGGCGAGCTGGTCTCCGGCTTCCGGCAAGCTCAACGATGGTGTGCTGGTTGACGACACGTGGCCGTCTGATGATGACGCCGATGTGAATGGCCGCGTGTGGGGCAGCTGGGGTCAAGCTTCCGTTGGCATGTACGCGCAGTACACCTGGAGCAAGGAAGCCACCGTCGATTCCAGCCGTGTGCAGTTCTGGGCCAACTTCGCGGAGCGTAATGATGCCAAGGGTGGTTTGGATGTTCCGGACAGCTGGAAGATTCAGTACTTGGCTTCTGATGGTATATGGAAGGATGTGGAGAATGCGCAATACTCCACCGTGCGTAATTCCCCGGCCTCACGTGCCTCTGACGATGCTCAAGGCTGGAGCATGGCCACGTTCACTCCGGTGAAGACCACGTCGTTGCGCTTGGTGCTTGATCCGCCGACTGCCGAGGGCGTCACCTTCGGTCTGGCGGTTGCCGAGTGGGGCGTGCATGCTGCGGAAAGCACTCCTGATCCAGAACCGACTCCTGACCCGGATCCAACCCCTGATCCGGAACCAGGCGTGGACAAGAGCAGGCTCGAATCCGCCATCAACGCAGCCGGTTCCGTGCAACAAGCTAATTTCACGCCGAACAGCTGGAAGGCATTCTCCGAAGCCATGGGTAACGCTCAAAAGGTGTATGCGGACGAGAGCGCCACCCAGGATCAGGTGGATGCGGCCATCAAGCAGCTTGAAGAAGCCCAGCAGACACTGGTGAAGAAAGCCGACACCACTGAGTTGAAGACGGTTCTTGACCAGGCACAGGGCATCAGCGGTGACCTCTACACCGAAGCCAGCGCCAAGAAGTTGGCTGAAGCAGTGGATGCCGCCTCCAAGGTGCTGAACGATGAGAACGCCACCCAAGCTGATGCGGATGCCGCAGTCAAGCAGCTGACCGAGGCCATCGCCGGACTTGAACTCAAGCCAGCACCGAAGCCGGACGGCGACAAGACCGACCCCAAGCCGAATGCCAAGCCTGGAAACAAGCCGGTTTCCAAGTCTGAAGTCAGTGCCGCAATCAGCAGCACCGGCAGCAATGTCATCGGCATCGCCGTCGTAGGAATGATCGTCCTGCTGACGGGAGCCGCCATCATGCTGACGCGCCGCAACCGCGACCAGCGCTAGCAATTGCTCAAGTCCTCTTATGGATCGCACGAGGAATACCAACGTAACCTAAGCAATCCGTAAGAGGACTTTTCAATATCCAATCGTGAAAACAGGAATATTCATGAGCTTTTCGCACATCTCACATGCGTCGATGAAGACGCTGGTGGCAGGCATCGCAGCCGCAGCCACCTTATGCACGGGAGCAATCGCAACCATGCAGACAGCCAACGCGGCCGACGCAAGTACCGCGCCCAGCGTCGCCGGACACGCCTACAACGATCTGCCGGTCGGCAATCCCGACGTCACTGTCACACAAGTCGACAACAGCGCGTTGCCGGCAACCCTTCGCAACCCCATCGGGCAGAACGAAGGAACCAATACCCCCAACGACCTGTCGCAAAACTACTATTCCGCAGACGCATCCACCCTTGAATACGATGGCAAACTCTTCGTATTCACAGGACACGACGAGGCCGAACCAACCTACGGGTCCTTCAATATGAAAGACTGGGGCGTCTACGTAACCGACAATCCGGAATCCGGCAAATGGACGCACTACAAGACCATCACCAAAGCCGACCTGTTCGACTGGGCAACCGGCGACGGAGCCTACGCAGGACAAGTAGTAGTCGACGATGCTGGCACCGCAGACACGGCCGACGACTGGTTTTACTACTACGTGCCAGTCAAAGACAAGAACGCAGCCGCGGGAGCCGACCCGTTCTCCATCGGCGTGGCCAAATCAAAAAGCCCCCTCGGACCATGGGTCGACGCCATCGGAGCGCCGTTGCTGACTACCACGCAGACGCAAATCGAAACCATCGATCCCGCATTCTTCGTGGACAATGACGGTACCGGATATCTGCACTTCGGCACCTTCAATAGCGAACTCGCCGTAAAAATGCAGCGGGACGCCAACACTGGCCGCACCTCATATGTTGCCGTGGAAACCATGGACGGAACGGCGGACGGAGCGCCGAAAATCTACAATATGCGTGACGCCGACGCGCTCGCCAACATACCCGACTACGATGCCAGCAAAGACGTGCTTGGCAGCGACTATGCGAACCAAGTGAACGCGTCGCTGACCTTGGGCAACAACGGCGGCGCTTATGCCAACGGGCCCAAAGGCTTCTTTGAGGCGGCATGGGTGTTCCGTGAAGGAGACACCTACTACAACGTGTACGACGGTGGCAAACCCGGGTCGGGAGTGGCGACCTGCGTGGAATCCAACTATCAGGCGTGCGTGCAATACTCCACGTCGGCAAGCCCTCTTGGGCCGTGGACGTACCAAGGCGTAATCGTCGAATCGGGATCGTCCACCACCATGCATCCGTCGATTCAACGATTCGGCGGCAAATGGTGGGTCACCTACCACACTGGAGACAAGACTGGTGGTACTGACTTCCGCCGTGCAGTCTGCATCGATGAAGTGACGTGGAATGGCGGGCGCATAAACGCCGTTTCACATCCGACCAAAGCCGAACGGTTGCAACCCTCACGCAACGTGGCCCCCTATGCGTCAGTGGACGCGACCTACACCGAAACACCCGCCTACAAGGGTTCCGTGAACGACGGGCGAGTGCTGGAAACTGCTGTAGTACCGCCGAACCATTGGACGAACTATCGAAAGATGCCACAAACACAATCCTCCGATTCACTGATCTACCAGTGGAGTGGCGCTGTACGTGTGAATGGATCGAAAGTCTGGTTCGATACCGATGCGAACGCATTGCGTGCCCCTGCCTCATGGAAACTGCAATATCTTGACGCAGACGGTTCCTGGAAGGACGTGCCCAATTCCAGCGAATACGGCGTGGATACAGGCAAGAACGCGCCTAATGAAGTGACATTCGACGCAGTGACCACCACTGCTCTCAAACTTGACATGACCGCGCAAGCCGTTGACGGGGGCTATGCTTCCGTTGGCGTTCCTGAATGGGAAGTATACGCGCAACAGGGAGCAGTTGTGGCTGAACAGCCAGCCGACGTCTACGCCAAGACCGGAGATGCGCCGGAATTGTCGAACACGGTGAAAGTCGCGTACGGCTCGGAAACAGTGGAAACTCCGGTTTTGTGGCGCACGGTGTCTGCTTCTTCGTATGCGCAGGCGGGTGAGTTCACCGTGCAAGGTGTGGTTGCTGGCATTGAAACCAAGCAGCAGGCTGATGATCTGACAGCCGGCAACGTAACCGTGACCGTACATGTTTCCGACGATTACGTAAAACCGGCTGATACCATTGCTCCTGCCGTGCGTGTGGCATTGGCTGGCACGGCTGGCAATGATGGTTGGCTGGTCACTTCACCGATCGCTCTTATTACGGCTTCCGACAATGCGGCTGCGCCGATCGCAAAACTCGAACTTGCGGTCGGGGATGGCGCATGGGTGACCGTCGGAACGAATGTGAACACTGCGGTAAAGGCTGTGACTGGCGAGGGTATAGTGAGTGTGCGTGCGCGTGCCACTGATGCGGCCGGCAATGTGAGCGAAATCGCTGCTGCGGAAGCGCGTGTGGATGCTACGGCTCCTACGGTAACCGCCTCGGTAGATGCGGCTTCCCGCACTATGACATTGACCGCCTCAGATGGTGCTGGATCCGGTGTGAAAACGGTGGAATACCGGGTTGGAAACGGCGAATGGCAGCAATATGAAGAAGGCGCGGCGATTACTGCTTCTTCGTCGAAGCGCGAAACGGTGAGCTATCGGGCTTCGGACATTGCTGGCAATATGTCGGCTGCGGGCGTCAAAGATATTCCATCCGATACGTCGGTGCCGTTGGCCGGCTATATCGAGCAAGATGCCGTTGCTACTGACGTGGACAAAAAAGCGTCTTCTTGGACAGCTGGTGTTGCCGCGCTTAACGACGGCAAAACCATTCCGGGCGATTGCACGGTTGATAACGCCTGCATTTGGGGTACGTGGCCGAATACCGGTGAAATGAAGCTCGACTACGAATGGGATCGCGAAGTCACCATCGATTCCAGCCGTGTGCAATTCACCTCCGATGGAGGGGGCTTGGGAATGCCGGCGTCGTGGAAACTGCAGTATTGGGATGCTGGAACGAATGCGTTTGTGGATATTCCCGATGCCACATATACATTGGTCACCAATGCTCCCGGCGCTTACGGTACCGATAACGGCGGATGGAGCGAGGCAACCTGGACTGACGCGGTGAAGACCACTAAGCTGCGCATGGTGATTCAATCCGGCAGTGCATCGCCGGCTGCCGCCGAATGGCAGGTTCATGCACCTGAACCGACTCCGGACCCGACCCCCGATCCGACGCCTGAGCCCGAGCCGGAACCAACGCCAACTCCAAAGCCGACTCCGGATAACAATAACAACAGCAAGCAGGACGGTAATAATGCCAAGCCTTCCGCGAAACCGCAATCATCGCAGCAATCTCAGTCTCAACGTAAGAAGAAGCTAAGCTCTACAGGCGTCGCTACTACGACAATCGTCATTGCCATGACGGTGCTGGCCACGGCGGGGTGCTGCATCTTCGTAGCCAAGCGGGACAAACTGCGTAACTGAATCCAACATAAAAGTGGTAAGTTCTCAGCCTCGGCCTCTGGACTGATATGTGTGCTCGACGCACTCAAGGTACCGCTACGCGGTCTTCGCGGCAAGTCGCTCACTTCGCCTGAGGAAAGCCCATTGGGCTTTCCTCTTCATGGCTCAGTGGCCAAGCCTACGGTCGAGCACACATATTCAGCCGCCGACCTTTGGGGTCCGACCCCTACGTTTGTGTGAACTCGGACGTCATCGGACCCCATTTTGCTCATAACTCGCCTATGTATGGCAGATTTGCGGGTCTGTCAGGAAGCATCTCGCCTATATATGGCAGAGGACTTCGCTAAAAAGCCATATAGGGGGTATGAAAACGCATGTTTTCTGACTCCAGTCTGCCATACATAAGCGAGATGCCTCGTGACACAACTCGAAATCTGCCATATATAGTCGAGATATGGCTCGGCTGTTGGTGGCTTGAGACGGCGACATACGATCGCGGATCGCGTAGGTGGTCGCCGTTTTTGTGATTTATGGGCTAATCTCAGAAGAGACAGATTCGATGGCTGCGAACGGTGCGAAAACAACGCAGGATGATGCGCGAGCAGCCATGTAAGGGAGGAAAGCCCATGTCCAAATCATTCGTCAACAAAGCGCTGCTCGGCGGTGCGGTGGCGGCAGGAGCCGCGGTGTGGGCGATCGCCCCGCGTTCCTTCTCCGACAAGCGCCGTCATTATGTGCCGGCCGTTCCGGACGTGTGGTACGCGCACCGCGGTCTGCATGACGCTGGTTCCGGCCTGACCGCGCAATACGCCAACGAAAGCGGCGAATACGTGGCGCTCGCCCGCCGCATGGCCATGAAAGCCGGGTACGGCAGCCCTGATACACCCGGCGTGATTGCCCCTGAAAACTCGCTTGCCGCGTTCGCAGCCGCCTGTGAAGCCGGGTACGGTATCGAACTGGACCTGCAGATGACGCGCGATGGCGAGGTCGTGGTGGTGCATGACGGCGACCTGATGCGTGTTGCCGGAGATCCGCGCCGTATCGCCGATCTCACGTATGACGAGCTGACTCGTATTCCGCTGTTCCCGACCGATGCACCGGGTGCCTGCAAAGCCGCGCCGCTGCCGTTGGCATTGGAGAATCCGCCGCTGGTCACCACGCCGGACAACGCGCCGGAAGGCTACTACCAGCATGTGCCGCTATTCGCCGACGTGCTCAAAGTGGTCGCCGGCCGCGTGCCGCTGATCGTGGAATATAAGTTCGACGATAATTCGAAGTGGGATCCGCACGACGTGGAGCTTATGGAGAAGGGCGACGCGTTGCTGCAGGCATACTCCGGCAAGTATGTGATCGAATCGTTCAATCCGGCGGCCGTGAACTGGTACAAGGAGAACCGTCCGGAAGTGTGCCGCGGCCAGCTGTCTTGGTGGCCGTACGGCGAGGACAAGCCCACCGATCCGGTGGCGCTCGGCAAGGAATACGCGGCCGGCGCGCTGGTATTCGACTGGATTTCCCGTCCTGATTTCGTTGCCTACGATTGGAAGGGCGGCAACAGCCCGCAGGTGAAGCTGGCCCGGTTCATGGGTGCGGTGCCGGTGTCGTGGACCGTGCGCAGCCGCGACGAATACGCGCAGTGCTGCGACCAGTTCGACCGCCACATCTTCGAAGCGTTCGTGCCCGACGAGCAGTAGCCGACTGATAGTTGCCCGGCGAGCGACAGCAGCCGGGCGCTAGTCGACGGACTATGATCGACAGGCGACAGCCGGTTTTATATGGTTTCGGCCTGCCATCGCATGATTGGTGCGGTAGCAGGCCGAATTTTTATTCGATTGATTTATTCCGATTGGCAGCTCAGTCGATCACGCCGTACAGACGGTCGCCGGCGTCGCCCAAGCCCGGCACGATGTAGCACTTGTCGTTGAGCTTCTCATCGACGGCGCACAGCACCAGCTTGAACTTGATGGACGGGTCGAGGTTTTCCTCAACGAACTTCAGACCTTCCGGAGCGCCCAGAATGCACACTGCGGTGATGTCCTTCGCACCGCGCTCGGCCAGATAGTGGGTGGCCGCAACGAGCGTGCCGCCGGTGGCGAGCATCGGGTCGATCAGGAAGCACTGACGGCCGGTGAGATCCTCCGGCAGACGGTTCGCGTACGTGATCTGCTGGGTCGGGTTCTCCTCGTCGCGCTTCATGCCGAGGAAACCGACTTCAGCGGACGGAATCATCTTGGTCATGCCGTCGAGCATGCCCAGACCTGCGCGCAGCACCGGCACGATAATCGGAGCCGGGGCGGCGATGTGCTTGCCGATCATCGGAGCCACCGGGGTTTCGATGGGCTTGTCCACGACTTCGATGTCGCGGGTGGCTTCGTAGGCCTCGAGCATCACGAGTTCGGAAACGAGCTCGCGGAACGTGGAGGACGGAGTGTTCTTGTCGCGAAGAACGGTGAGCTTGTGGTCCACCAGCGGGTGGTTCAAAACATGAATATCCATG
>ENA-OQHN01000322-OQHN01000322.1-human-gut-metagenome-genome-assembly--contig:-NODE-322-length-17460-cov-3.626204_pt1 | contig 17460 bp, 14 predicted proteins | sample MGYA00242564_ERZ504721 | MGnify/ENA primary metagenome ERZ504721 (study PRJEB26092, sample SAMD00036212) | human gut metagenome | host: Homo sapiens | study: EMG produced TPA metagenomics assembly of...
ATGATCGCTGTATTTCGGGAAGACGGGACTTTTCGTTATTACGATTTCCCCGCCCGAAGAGTATTATGACGGGACTTATTCTTATGATGAAGCGTCGGGAGTGTTGGTGACGGACGACGGGATCGAAAAATCAGAGCTGCCGGGCCGAAATAACCGTTTCGGAGATGAAATGGATTTATGATGAAGGCAATGATGAGATGCTTGTCGAATATTATACGCGCAAGTAACGGTTTTTGGTTGGTGCGCTTAAAAAAAGGAGGCGTTGTTTAATTGTTGTTCTCCGATGTAAAAAAATGATGCGGGGGACCGGATTTTATCCGGTCCCCGGCATCTTAACATGTCCCTTGCCGATACCAATCGATACGGTATTTTTGTTTTGCACTCGCTTTGCGGAGCCTGGGTAGATTTGTTTTGCGGGAAAGCTATTTCTCTTTCGGTTCGACAACCAGTTCTTTGGCCCGTCGGAGCGCCGCATTGATATTCGGGCAGATGTTTTCCTCGCCCAGCAGGGAGTAGAATCCCGCTTTGTGCAGGACTTCGTGTACTTTGGGATTGACGCCCGAAAGGATGATGCGGGTATTTTCCTGTTGCGATATGCGGCAGAGGTTCGTGAGGTTATGGATGCCCGTCGAGTCGATGAAGGGGACCTTTCGCATACGGATGATCCGCACCTGTGCGTGGTCGCCGAGCTGCACCATCTGTTCCTCGAATTTGTTGGCGATGCCGAAGAAGTAGGGACCGTCGATTTCATATACTTCGACGCCTCGGGGGATGATGAGGTGCTCTTCGTGCGACTCGAGGTCCGACTCCTTACCGGGGTCTATTTCGTTGCGGATGACCGAGATGTCGGTAGTTTCCATCACGCGCCGCATGAAGAGCAGGCAGGCGAGTACCAGTCCGACTTCGATGGCCACCGTCAGGTCGATGATGACCGTCAGCAGGAAGGTGACCAACAGCACCGCGACATCCGAGCGGGGATTCTTCATCAGAGCCCGGAACGTGCGCCATTCGCTCATGTTGTACGATACCACTACCAGCACGCCTGCCAGGCAGGCCATTGGGATATATTGCGCCAGCGGCATCAGGAACAGGAAGATCAGCAGCAGTACGACGGCATGGATGACGCCTGCGACCGGCGTGCGGCCGCCGTTGTTGATATTGGTCATCGTGCGGGCGATGGCTCCGGTGGCGGGAATGCCGCCGAACAGAGGCGTCACCACGTTGGCGATACCTTGGGCCACGAGTTCCTGGTTGGAGTTGTGCTTGTCCCCCGTCACGCCGTCGGCGACCGTTGCCGACAGCAGCGATTCGATGGCGCCCAGTACGGCGATGGTGATAGCTGCGGGCAGCAGTCCTTTCATCCCTTCCCATGAGAGGGCGGGGATGACCGCGTCGGGCAGTTGGGAGTTGATCGTGAATCGGTCGCCGATGGTTTCGACGGAGTCGATTCCGGCGTAGCGTTTCAGCAGATAGACGGCCAGCGTCATAACGACGATAGCGATCAGCGAACCGGGTATCTTTTTCGAGAAGCGGGGCGTGAGGGCGATGATGGCGACGCTGATAACGCCTACGGCCGTTGCCCAGAGGTCGATCGTCCCGAAATTCTGGAAGTAGACCATCCACTTCCCGGCGAAGTCGCCCGGCATTTCGGGGGTCGTGAGGCCGAACAGATCCTTGATCTGCGTGGTGAAGATCGTCACGGCGATACCGCTGGTGAAACCGACGACGATCGGGTAGGGAATGAATTTGATGATCGTCCCCAGGCGGAAGAGTCCCAGCAGGATCAGGAATACGCCCGCCATGATCGTGGCGACGGTCAGTCCCTCGATGCCGTACTGTTGGATGATGCCATAGACGATCACGATGAATGCACCTGTGGGGCCGCCGATCTGTACGCGACTGCCGCCGAGCGCCGATGTGAGGAAGCCGGCGATGATGGCCGTGATGATGCCTTTTTCCGGTGAAACGCCCGATGCGATGCCGAAGGCGATCGCCAGCGGCAGGGCCACGATGCCGACGATGATGCCGGCCATGAGGTCGGCGGTGAATTTCTCCCGGGAGTAGTGCTTCAGGGATGTGAGAAGTGCGGGTCTGAATTCGATCATCTCCGAATTTTTATTTTAAGGTTAATTTTAAGGTTGAAAAATGGTGGCGCAAAGGTAGTGAAAATGAGGGGAGGATAAAACAAACGGCTTCGTTTTTTATACCGCATGTATTCTGTTCATTGCGGAAATAAAAGACTATTATTCATATTTTCATTGTGTTACGTCTTTTTAGATTGGATTGGGAGCAGATCGATTCGTGTGTCTGCGCCGTATAAAAAGCCGGGGCGGACGATTTCCGTTTAAGAGTCTGTTTTGAATTTTATAAATGAGTTAGACATTGGCCGAGAGAAAATGTTTCGGCTTTTTGAACCTCTTTTCTGCATCTTCTTTCAGCAGGTGCTGAAAATAGTTCGCTATTTACGCAACCTCCCCAAAAGAATCTACTCGAAAACAGCTTTCAAATAATCTCTACATAAAATTCGAGCAGGTTCTAAAAATTGAGATAGAGGAAAATTGAACACCTTCCGGCATGCAATGCCGGAAGGTGTCATACGGATTTGTACTTTTATCGAACGTTATTTTTTCAGTTTCGCCAACTGTTCTTTCAGGCTGAAACGGTCGAATTCGTCGATAAGGTTCGTCATCAGCTCTTTCACGCTCTCGATCTTTTCGGCTCGCCAGGCATTGACGCCGGCGAAAGCGTATCCTGCCGACAGGTTGCCCTTTGAAGGCGTTGTAGAGGGCCATGATGATGCAGTAGGGGCTGTGGGTTACGTCGCAGGTCTTGATACAGTTGAACGGACAGCTTTTGGGCTGTTTCAACCCTTGTTTCACCCGTTCCAGGAAAGAGTTGTGGATGGCCCGCCCCGGCATACCCACCGGACTTTGGATGATCTCTATGTCCTGTTGAGAGGCTTCGATGTAACTCCGCTTGAACTCCGTCGAGGCGTCGCACTCCTCCGTGGTGACGAAGCGCGTGCCCATCTGGACACCGTCGGCGCCCAGCTCCATGATGCGATAAATGTCTTCGCCCGTGTAGATGCCGCCTGCTGCGATGACCGGGATGTGCGTGTCGTGCGCCGTGCCGAAACGACGGACTTCCGAAACGATTTCGGGCAGCAGCCGCTCCAGCGAGAAGTGTTCGTCGGTGATCTGTTCCGGCTTGTAGCCCAGGTGTCCGCCGGCCTTGGGTCCCTCGACCACGATCGCGTCGGGAACGTATTTGTAGTTGGCGAGCCATTTCTCGCAGATGAGCTTGGCGGCTCGGGCCGACGAAACGATCGGAGCCAACTTCGTCTTGCTGCCTTTGGTCAGGAACGACGGCAGGTTGAGGGGCATACCGGCCCCCGAGAAGATGATGTCGGCCTTCTCTGCGATGGCCGTTCTGACCATGTCTGCGAAGTTGGACATGGCCACCATGACATTGACGCCGATGATACCTTTGGTCTTTTCACGGGCTTTGCGCAGCTCTTCGCGCAGGCCCCAGATGCTTGCCGTATTGTAGTCTTTGGAGTGTTCCCGGTAGATGACGCCCAGTCCGGCCGAGGAGATCACTCCCACACCGCCTTGATTGGCTACGGCCGATGCGAGTCCCGAGAGGGAGATGCCTACGCCCATACCGCCCTGAATGATGGGAAGACGGGCCAGCAGATCGCCGATTTTCAATGTTTTCATAGTTAAAGTTGCTTTGAATTTATATTTTTCCTTTCTCTCCGTACGTCGTGCCCGCCGATCGTGTCGTATCGTTTGTCGATTCGGCTTTTTCGTAAGTTTCTCCTTGAGCGGATGTTTCGATCGGTTTCAGGTTTTCCCGAAAGGCGGCTCTGTGCGGGGAGAGTGGAGCTTTTTGTAAGTTTTGGATCCCGGGTGCCCGTAAAAATATTGTATGTAGGGTCGGGACAGTTTGTATTTCTGTTATTGTTCCGCTGTCGGTGCGACGGTCAGTTCGAGCTCCTCGAGCCGTGCCACGGGTGCGATGTCCAGGGTTGCGATATTGCCGTTCATGTAGAGGTAGTATCCTGCCAGGGCGATCATCGCGGCGTTGTCGGTCGTGAACTTGAATTCGGGCAGGAAGGTGCGCCATCCCCGTTTCCTTCCCTCCTCCGTGATGCCGTTGCGGAGCCCTGAATTGGCCGATACGCCGCCTGCGATGGCGATGTCGCGGATCCCGTACTCCTTGGAGGCTTTTACGAGCTTGTCGAGCAGAATTTCCACGATGGTCGTCTGCAGCGAGGCGCAGAGGTCGGCTTTGTTTTTCTCGATGAAATTCGGATCTTCGGCCATTTCGTCCCGCAACGTATAGAGGAACGAGGTTTTGAGTCCCGAGAACGAGTAGTCGAAACCCTCGATGCGGGGTTTGGCGAAGCGGAACGCGTGCGGATCGCCCTCCTTGGCCAGTTTGTCGATCACCGGCCCGCCCGGATAGGGCAGCCCCATGACTTTGGCGCACTTGTCGAACGCTTCGCCCGCCGCGTCGTCGATCGTCGTGCCGACGATCTGCATGTCGAGCGGACCGTCCACTTTTACGATTTGGGTATGTCCTCCGCTGACCAGCAGGCAGAGGAACGGAAAGTCGGGGTGCGGAAGCTGTCGGTCGGGCAGGTCCAGAAAGTGGGAGAGGATGTGCCCCTGCAGATGATTGACCTCCACCAGCGGAATGTCGTGGGAGATCGAGAGTCCTTTGGCGAACGATACGCCCACCAGAAGCGATCCCAGCAGACCGGGGCCGCGCGTGAAAGCGATCGCGTCGATCTTGTCGATCGTCACGCCGGCCTCTTTCAGGGCCGTATCGACTACCGGGACGATATTTTGCTGGTGGGCCCGGGATGCTAGTTCCGGGATCACGCCGCCGTATTTTTGGTGCACGGCCTGCGAGGCGATTACGTTCGAGAGGAGCGTCCGGTCGCGGATGACTGCGGCCGAAGTGTCGTCGCAGGAGGATTCTATGCCTAAAATGGTAATGTCCATGTGATTTTTGTGTGGCAAAAAACTTTACAAAGATAGTGAAAGCCGAGAGAAAATGGGAACTTGTTCCCATTTTTCCGAGGTACATCCTATCCAAGACTATGTCAAAGATACGAATAAGCCGAGCGCAAAAGCAAATTTATTTGTGTTTTTCCGAGGCGGAATTATCCGAATAAAATCAAAGATACGGAATAAAATCCGAAATGATTCGCCGATGTCCGTATTTATTTCGGGCGGCAGCCGATCTCGGGTCTCTGTCCGGGCTTCGGAAAAACTCCGAAATGCGATTGGCAACAGGTTTGCGGTTCTGTATTGTACCGGACGCGGATTTTTACCGGTTGTTGCGGGAGGGCTTCGCGACAAGTTCTTCGAACGGTGCTTTTAACGATAAATATCCGGTCTGCCGGATGTTAAATCCCGAAATTTGCTTAAATTTGCAATTTATTAAAAACGGTTTTGTCGGATAATGCGCAGGATAGTGAACATACTGGCCAAGATGGTGTCGGCGATCGTGCTGGCGCTGATCTTTCTGCCTCTGTTGGTCGCCTTGTTGTTCGAGATTCCTGCCGTTCAGAATTTCGTCGCTCGGGAGGCGACGGAAATAATCTCCCGCAAGCTCGGCACCCGCATCAGTATCGACCGGGTGGATATAGGCTTGTTTTACCGCGTTTCGCTCGACGGATTCTATGTCGAGGATTTCCAACGGGATACGTTGCTTTATGCCGGCCGTCTGGATGCCCGGATCAAGAGCCTCGGCCTGTTCGGGGGAGGGCTCGTTTTCAGCCGGGCCGAATTGTCGGACGCCCGTTTTTGCCTGCGCGAAACTCCCGACGGGGAGATGAACATCAAGCAGGTGGTCGATAAACTTTCCAAAAAGGACAAGGCCCGGGCGGAGGGAAATTCAGGCTGGAGATCGAGCGTCTGGAAACGGATGGGCTGGATTTCAGCATGGAACGGCTGGAGCACCGCAATCCGTCGTACGGGGTGGATTTCGCCGATATGCACCTGATCGACATCCGGGCCGAACTGAAGAATTTCACCATCGACGGTCCGGTGATCCATACCGACATCGGGCGTTTGGCGATGCGCGAGCGCAGCGGATTTGTCGTCGAAGACCTGGCGGGCTGTCTTTGCATCGCCAACGGCTGTATCGATATCCGGGAGGGACACATTCGGACGGCGAAGTCGAATATCGAGTTGCCTTCGCTTTCATTGATCGGATTGGACTGGGCCCTTTACAAAAATTTCGTCGAGGAGGTGGACATCACGGCGCAGGTCGTCAATACGACGCTGTCGTCCGACGACATCGCCTATTTCTCGCCCAAAATGAAGGATTGGCACCTGACGCTGACCGACGTGAACGCTGATGTGAGCGGCCCTGTGGCCGATATGTCGGGATCGCTGCGCTCGGTCCGCACGGGAGCCGACACGAAACTGTCGGTCGATTTTGCGGCGCAGGGACTGCCCGATGTCGGAAAGGGGCATTTTAAGGCCGACATTTCCGAACTGACGACTTCGGCGGCGGATGTCGATCGGCTGGCGGCTGCCCTCACAGGCAAGAATTTGCCCGACGAGGTGCTGCGTATTGCAAAAAATGCGGGCAAAATCGGTCTTACCGGCAAATTCGACGGAACGCTCACGGCCTTTGCTGCGGATGCTGCGCTGGCGACCGAGATCGGCGGTGCGACCTGCCTGTTGCAGGTGAGCTCGCTGCGCGACGGCTGTCGCGGTGTGCTGGGCGATGTGAAAACGTCCAGTCTGCAACTGGGCGAGTTGCTGGAAAACGATCTGCTCGGTCCCCTCTCTCTGAATGTGCATGTAAACGGCGAACTCAGCTCGGAACACTCCGACGCCGAAGTGTCGGGCGAGATCCTGCGATTGGGGATCAACGGATATGATTACGATTCGCTCCGTATGAAGGGGCACCTGGTGAACCGGGAGTTCAACGGATTGATCGAAGCCCGGGACAGGAATCTGCGGTTCGATTTTAGAGGGCTGCTCGACCTGAACGATGAGCAGAGGCCCCGCTACGATTTTGCGCTGGACCTTGAGGAGGCGAACCTGGCGGCTCTGGGGGTGAATCGCCGCGATTCGGTGTCGGTGCTTGCCGCCCGGATTGCTGCGCGTGCCGTCGGCCGTACGCTCGACGACCTGAACGGAATAATCTTCGTCCGTGATGTATCCTATCGTTATAACGACCGCGAGCTTGCGGCCGACAGCGTTGTGATCGTGGGTCGGAACAGCTTGTCGGACAAGTTTATTCGTCTGCGTTCCGATTTTGTCGATGCCGACTACGAGGGGAAAACCTCCTACAAGGAGGTGTTCGCCTACCTGCAACAGCGTTTCCGAGATTATGTCCCGACGCTTGACGGCGGTCCCGGCTGGCAGGCGCAGCATCCCGATACGGTAGAGTTGGCTGACGGATATTCCCAACTTACGGTCAATGTCCGGAAGATCAATCCGCTGGTCAATGCCGTTTCTCCCGGGTTACAGATCGCGGACGGATCGCGGTTGCTGTTGCGGATCAACCCGGCGAACGACAAACTTTCGTTCGAAGCGGCCTCGGATTACATCGAGCGGGGCCGGATGCTGGTGACACGTCTGAATCTGGATGCCCATAACCGGGGCGACTCGCTCGTTTTCGCGGCTTCGACCGAGGACCTTTATCTGAACAGTTTTCACATGAGCCGTGTCGGAATGAGCGGAGGGGCCAAGGATAACAAGCTGGAGCTGATTACCGATTTCGCGGATACTATCGGCGATGTTTCCGGACGGATCGGATTCCGTTCGGAATTTGCCCGGGGACGAGGTCCTGTGGGCCGGCAGATCGATCTGCGGCTGACGCCGTCGTACATCAGCCGGGGAGAGAAGACTTGGAATATCTATACGGACGGTATTACGGCAGATACTTCCCGGATACGAATCGACCGTTTTCGAATGGTCAATGCCGGGCAGCAACTGCTGCTCGACGGCGTCGTATCGCGTCGTTTGCAGGATTCGGTGCAATTGACGCTGCATAATTTCGAGTTGGCGCCCTTCTCGCAGTTCACCTCGTCGATGGGCTACCGTGTGGACGGTCGTACCAACGGTTCGGCGACGATGAAAGCGGTGCTCGGGGCCGGCGAGGTGCAGGCCGATATCGTTGTGGACAGCATTTCGATCAACGATCTCGCCGTTCCGTCGATCTGGCTGCGGTCCCGATGGGATTTCATACAGAACCGCGCGGGTATTCTGGTGCAGCAGCGGGAAAATCTCGATACTCTCGTTCGTGGTTTTTACGCCCCTTCGCAAAAGCGTTATTACGCCCGGGCTACCCTCGACGCAGTCGAACTTTCGGCGCTCGATCCCCTGCTGAAGGGGGTGGTCGAGCGGACCGGCGGCAATGCCGATGTCGATATCGCCCTGCGCGGCAGCGGTAAGGAGGCGAACCTTTCCGGGCAGATCGCCGTGCGCGATTTCACCACGACGGTGGATTTTACGCAGGTGACCTACACGATGCCCCGGACCGTGATCGAGGTTAAAAACAATCATTTGATTGCCGAAGGCGTGCCGCTGTACGATCCGGAGAAGAACGAGGGCCTTTTCTCGATCGACCTCAATCTGGAACATTTGTCCAATATCTCCTATTCGGTGAAAGTGCTGCCGAAAGAGTTGATGGTGCTCAATACCACTTCGAAGGATAACGACCTGTTCTACGGCCGGATTTTCGCTTCGGGTTCGGCGACGATCGCGGGCAGCAAGGGCGGTGTGAAAATGGACATCGTGGCTACCACCGAAGGCGATTCCGAATTTTATATGCCTCTGTCGGGACAGTCGAATGCGAAAACGGCCGATTTCGTTACGTTCGTCACCCCTGAACAGATCGATACGACCGACTATCTGGTGCGCAAGAAGCTGCTCTTCCAGCAGCAGGGGCGTAAAAAGGAAGCCGCAGGCAGCACGATGGATATTACGATGGCTCTCAATGTGCAGGACAATACCGCTTTCCAACTGGTGATCGACCCGACGGTCGGCAGTGCCCTGAAAGGTCGTGGCAACGGTATGCTCAACCTGCATATCAATCCGGGTAACGGTATCTTCAATATGTACGGCGACTATACGCTCATCGAAGGCAGTTTTCTTTTCTCATTGCAGAATATCATTACTAAAAAATTCATCATCGAGAGCGGTTCGATGATTCAGTGGACGGGCGAGCCTGTCGATGCGCGGCTCGACATCAATGCCGTCTATAAGCTCAAAACGTCGTTGCAGCCTCTGTTGAACACTGTAACCGCCTCTTCGGACGACGACCAGAGCGGTTCCCGGATTTCGGACCGTTCGGTGCCGGTCGATTGTAAGATCCATATCGGCGGTCGTTTGAGCAACCCGCAGTTGGATTTCAGCGTGGTCGTGCCCGTTACAGATATAGAAACGCAGGCTGCGGTGGCCAGCGTGCTCAATACGCAGGAAGCCCAGGCGCAGCAGTTCATTTCGCTGGTCGCACTGGGTACTTTCAGCAATTCCGGCAGTGCCAATATCGGTGCTTCTTCCGGTGTGGCAACGGGTCTGGAGATGCTTACCAACCAGCTTACCAACTGGTTTTCGACAGATGATTACCGGATCATCCTGAACTACCGGGCAGGCTCCGAAATGACCGGTGACGAGGTGGATTTCGGCTTCTCCACCAATTTGATCAACAACCGTCTGCTGGTCGAGGTCGAAGGCAACTACATCATCGACAACAAACAGGCCGTAAGCAACAATGTTTCCAACTTCATGGGCGAAGCGCATGTGACGTGGCTGATCGACAAGTCGGGCAACCTGCGTCTGAAGGCGTTCACGCAGACCATCGATCGTTTCGACGAGAACCAGGGCCTGCAGGAAACCGGTATCGGGATACTCCTATAAGGAGGATTTCAATAATTTCAAGGATCTGAAACAGCGTATTCGGGACCGCTTCACCAACAAGAAACGTCAGAAAAAGCGTCAGGCCCGCCGCGAGGAGCAGGCTCGGCGTGCGGCGGAAGAGGCCCAACGGCAGGAATTGCTTCTGCCGGAAGATCCGCCGGAGCCTGAATACGACATGGAGCGGGATTGATACGGAAAAAGTAAAACTCGAATAAAATAAATTTAATTCACTCAAAAAGATTATGATTAGTTTGTTGCAGACCGCAGATGCGGTCGTTGTCGCGGAGCAGACCCGCATGGGACTTTGGCAGTTGTTTATGAGCGGCGGATGGCTGATGTGGGTTTTGTTGATTCTGGGAGGACTCACGATCTTTATCTTCGTGGAGCGCTTCATGGCGATCCGTAAGGCGTCGGAGTTCGATATGAATTTCATGAACCGCATCCGTGATTATATTTTGGACGGCAAGGTCGCTGCTGCGGTCGATCTTTGCCGCAAGACCAATACGCCGATCGCCCGTATGATCGAAAAGGGTATCGGCCGGATCGGTCGTCCGATGAGCGACGTGCAGTCGGCCATCGAGAACGTGGCGAACCTCGAAGTGTCGAAGCTCGAAACCAACCTGCCGATCCTGGCGACCATCGCCGGCGGCGCCCCGATGATCGGTTTTCTCGGTACGGTGGTCGGCATGGTGCAGACTTTTATGGATATGGCCGCTGCGGGCGGTACGGTCGATATGTCGCTCCTTTCGAGCGGTATGTACGTGGCGATGATCACAACGGTCGGCGGTCTGCTGGTCGGTATTCCGGCTTACTTCGGTTATAACTACCTGGTGGCCCGCATCGAGAAGCTCGTTTTCCGGATGGAGGCCAACTCGATCGCCTTTATGGATATTCTGAATCAACCCGTTCAAAAGTAATCTGTTATGGCAATCAAACGCGGATCCAAGGTCGATAAGTCGTTTTCGTCGGCTTCGATGACCGACCTGATCTTCCTGTTGCTGCTGTTCATGCTGATCGCTACGACGCTCATCAACCCCAATGCCATCAAGCTGATTCTGCCGAAAAGTTCGAATCAGTTGAAGGACAAGGCAATGACGACGATTTCGATCCAGGATACGGGACATGGATACAGGTATTATGTCGAGACGGAAAACGTCGGCTCGCGCGAGGGCGTGGAGAAAGCCCTCAAGTCCCGGCTGACGGGACAGGAGAACCCTACCGTTTCGCTGCATTGCGACAAGTCGGTGGCTTTCGACGAAGTGGTGGCCATGATGCGCATGGCCAAGGCCAACAATTTTACGCTCATCGCGGCTACCTCGCCCGAATAGAGTGAAACCCGGGGAATGCCGCCCTGCGGTGTTTTCCTTGTGAGAATTGACCGATGTATTATTACGATCCGAATAACGATAAATCGAACGCGCGTCGTTGGGCGAGCCTCGCAGCTTTGCTTTATGCGCTGTCGATCGCGGCGGCTTTCCTGTTCGTGTCGTTCGATATGGGGCGGGACGAGCTGCTTCCCGGCGAAGGGTTGCTGATCGATTTCGGGACGACCGAAACCGGTCTGGGCGACCGGGACCTGTCGGCTACCGATGTGCAGGCACCGCCGCAGCAGGCGGCGGCCGAAGCGTCGCGGCAGCAGGTCGAATACGTGACCAGCGAGCGGGAGGAGATCGCCGTGCAGACACCGCAGCCGGAGAAGAAACCCCGCGAGCGGGAGACTCCGGGACAAACTCCGCAGCGCAGCGACGCGCAGCAGCCTGCCGAACAACCCCGCACGGTAAACCGTCGGGCGCTCTTCCCGGGCCGCACGGCGGGGAGCACTTCCACGTCGGAGGGGCCTGCTGCGGGCGAGGGTAACGCCGGGGACCTTTCGGGGGCGCCGGAAGGCAGTCACGATGGCACGGGCCAGAGCGATTCGGGCATTGCCTACGACCTTTCGGGGCGCTCGGTGGTGGGAAAGCTGCCCAAGCCTTCCTATCCGGGCAATGAGTCCGGCAAGGTCGTCGTCGATGTGACTGTCGATGCTTCCGGTCGGGTGACATACGCCTCCTATCGGGCGCAGGGATCGACGACCAACAGCAAGCGGCTGGTCGATGCGGCGGTCGAAGCGGCCCGCAAAGCTCGGTTTTCATCCAGCGAGAGTTTGATGCAGACAGGAACGATTACGTATGTCTTTACGTTGAATTAGACAAATCCGATGCGGGTTCGGGTTGCGGTGCGATGATTGCACCGCAGCTCGAAAATCGGTGAGATTATCTGCAGCCGGGGATGGCTGCGAAAAAAACGATGCGAATGATGCGTACGGTATTATTGATAATGGCTTCGTGCCTTGCATGGCTCGGGGCCGGCGCCCAGCAATACGAGGGAGCGCACCTGAAATTCGAGAGTTCGTTCCATAATTTCGGGAGCGTACCCCGTTGGGGCGGCGATCTGGTTTGGGAGTTCGAATATACGAACGACGGCTCTGCTCCGTTAGTAATAGTAAGGGCGCAGACTACCTGCTCGTGCCTGAAGGTGAGCCACTCCAAGCGCCCTCTCGCACCGGGCGAAACTGCTGTGATCCGTGTGGTCTATGAACCGCATAAGAACGAACCGGGCACTTTCAGCAAGGTGATCCAGATCTATTCCAATTCGGTTTCGGGGCGGGAGCTGATTACCGTTTGCGGGAACTCTCTGGATACCGAATGATCCGGTGCCGGAAAGGGGTACGTCCCGGAAGCGATCGATAGAAGGGGCGCTTTGATAGGGGCGGTTTCGAGAAGATGTCAAAATGGGATCGGATGTTCGCGTGAACACCGTAAAATAGTTCGACGTATGCCGTTTTGACGATAACCGCCCGGTTTGTAATTCCGATTGCGTCGAACCTGTATTGCTTATGGAACTGTTATTTACGAACTGTACGATTCTGCCCATGACGGCAGAGAAGGAGCCCCGGACTTTCACGGGGGCGGTCGGCGTGGCGGATCGCCGTCTGGCGCTGGTCAGCGACGATCCCCGGCGGATCGAAGCGTTCCGGCGGGAGCATCCCGGGGTGCGGGAGATCGACGGCACGGGCAAGGTGCTCATGCCGGGACTGATCAATACCCACTGCCACGTGGCGATGACCCTCCAGCGGGGCTATGCCGACGACATCGCCCTGATGAAGTGGCTGCACGAATATATCTGGCCTTTCGAGGCACAGCAAACCCCGGACGAAATCGTACTGGGAGCCGAAATGGGTATTGTCGAAATGTTGCTGGGCGGCGTCACGACGTTCGTCGATATGTACTGGCACGAAAACCGTATCGCCGAGGCCGTGCGGCGGCTCGGCATCCGGGCCATGCTCGGAGCGAGCTACTTGGATACGAGTTGGGAGGCTTTTGCCGACGATGTGGAGCGGATGATCGCCACCACGGGCGACTGCGACCGCATCCGGTTGGCCGTGGCGCCCCATTCGCCCTATACCTGTTCGCCGGAGTCGTTGCAGCGGGGCAAGGAGTTGGCACGCCGCCACGGACTCTGGTTCATGACCCATATTTCCGAAACCGAAGACGAGGTGCGTATCGTGCGGGAGCGTTACGGTACTACTTCTGTCCGGCATCTCGATACCCTCGGTATTCTCGACGACCGGACGATCGGTGCGCATTGCGTTCACGTCGATGACGGGGATATCCGCATCCTGCGGGAGCGCGGAGTGGCCGTGTCGCACAACCCCCAGAGCAACATGAAAATTTCGAGCGGTATCGCCCCGATCGCCCGGATGCATAGCGAAGGGGTGCTTTGCACGATTGGCACGGACGGTACCTGTTCGAACAACGACCTGGATATGTGGGACGAGATGCGTACCGCATCGTTCTTGCAGAAAGTAGCGACGATGGATCCCTGCGTGCTGCCTGCCTATGAAATTCTGAAAATGGCGACCGTCAATGCGGCCCGTGCGATCGGTCATGCCGGCGAGTTGGGCGTTATTAAGGAGGGTGCGCTGGCGGATTTCATTCTGATCGATGCGGTGAAGCCGCACCTTATGCCGGTATATAATATGGTGGCGAACCTGATCTACTGCGGCAAGGCTGCCGACGTGGATACCGTCGTGGTGAACGGCGAGATCGTCGTCGAGGGCCGCCGGATCGAGGGCGTCGATCTGTCGAACCTTTGCTTCCAGGTGCAGCATACGGCCGAGGACATTGCCCGCCGTACGGCCGCAGCGAAAAAGTAGGCTTTCAAGGTTGCCCGCAACTGAATGAAAGGGCTGTTCGATAACTTCCCGAAATTGAAAATCACCCCTGCCGGAGTTTATTCCGACGGGGGTGAAAACGTTAAAATAGGACTTGTCAGACAATCCCTCTGTTTCCCGGTATTTCGTCCGTTTATTCGAGCAGCAGCTCTTCCAGGTCGGGAATTGCGGGGAGGATGTAATCGGCTCCGGCCGCTTCCAGTTCCGCCCGGTCGCCGTAGCCGTAGAGAACTCCGGCGGAGTCGATGCCGATGGTTTTTGCACCGAGAATGTCGTATTTGCGGTCGCCGATCATTAAGGCGGTTCCGCGATCGGTGATGTTGCTCCCGGCCAGCACGTGAGCGATCACATCGGCCTTCGTCGGCAGCGAGCCGTCCAGTCCTGTGCCGCCGACGAAGGAGAAATAACGGGCGATGCCGAAGTGGTCGAGGATCCGCTCGGCGAATACCCGGGGCTTCGACGTGGCCACGCAGAGCGTATATCCGTTGCTTGCGAGCGTGTCGAGCAGCTCGTCCATCCCGTCGTAGAGCCGGTTTTCGAAGATGCCTTTTTCGGTGAAATACTCCCGTGATACGGCTACGGCTTCGCTGGTCTGGCGGTCGTCGAAGCCGTAAAATGTCCGGAAGGACTCCGCGAACGGCGGTCCGATGAAGGGGCAGAGCTCGCGTAGGTCGCTCACTTCGATACCGAAATGCCGCAGGGCGTATTGTACCGAACGGGTGATGCCCTCCATCGGGTCTGTGAGCGTGCCGTCGAGGTCGAACAGGAGATGTCTGTATTTTTTCGTCATTGTATTGAATTTGTTGTCCGAAATCCCGCTCGGCAGCGGTGTATTGTCTGTCTTTTTGCGATTTTTTCTGTTTTCCGGGCATTATCCGGTATTTTTGGCCCCGTGCACGGCGCAGGGAGTGTGTCCGGATCACTCTTCGCGAAGGAAGACCGTCGCCGTGCGCGAAGTGTTGTAGATGCGGATGCGGGGCAGTTCATCCCCCTGCACGGGGTAGGAGAAATGCTGCCCCCGCATGTCGGTCCGCTCCGTGCCGCCGAAACGGCGCTCGTCGGTCGAGAGGCATCGGGCGGTAACGGCCCGGAACCCGTACCCGTACTTCGTAATTGGGTATCGAGGCCGACGGATGCCAGTTGAATACGAACAGCAGGTCGCCGTGCGAAAAGGCCATCGTCTGATTCTGGGCTGTCCGATCTGTAAATTGTAAGGGTACGCCGTCGCGGAGTATGCCGTATTTTTTCACCAGGGCGATCATCGCCCGGTCGAACTCCCGAGCTGGGCATAGCGCAGCAGCCCGTTGTCCGCGAGCGACCATTGGCGCCGGGCGTAGGCGTAGCTCCAGCCGTTGCCCTCGCGCGGAAAGTCGATCCATTCGGGATGTCCGAATTCGTTGCCCATGAAATTGAGATAGGCGTCCCCGCCTGCCGAGATCGTGACGAGCCGGATCATCTTGTGCAGGGCCATTCCCCGGTCGATGACCGGACTTTGCGAGGCGCGGTCCATGTGTTCGTACATCTCCTTTCCCATCAGCCGGAACGCGAGGGTCTGGTCGCCCACTAACGCCTGGTCGTGCGATTCGGCGTAAGCGACCGTCTTGATGCCCGGCAGACGGTCGGTCAGGACGTGCCAAATGGCGTGTATGTCCCACTGTTCGTCGGGTATCTCCTTGAGTTGTCGGATCCAGAAATCCGGAATGGCCATGCCCAGGCGGTAGTCGAAACCGACGCCTCCGTCTGCAGTCGGAACCGCGATGCCCGGCATGCCGCTCACCTCCTCGGCGATCGTAACGGCCCGGGGACGGAAGTCGTGTACCAGCGTATTGGCCAGCGTAAGGTAGGTGAGGGCATGCTCGTTTACCCCTGCGTCGAAATATTGTTCCCTTCGGCTGAAATCGGTGTGTCCGTGATGATGATAAATCATCGAGGTCACCCCGTCGAACCGATAGCCGTCGAAATGAAACTCGTCGAGCCAGTATTTGACGTTCGAAAGCAGGAAGTGCCGCACCTGTTCCTTGCCGTAATCGAAAGTTTGGAGTCCCAGTAGGGCTGTTCGCCCGCCGTACCCGGTAGGGAGTATAGATGATCCGTACCGTCGAGCTCGTTGATCCCCTCGTTGAGGTTCTTCACGTAGTGGGCGTGCACCAGATCCATCACCACCGCAAGTTCCAGTTCGTGAGCCGTGCGCACGAGCGTCTTGAGCGCTTCGGGCGTGCCGAAGCGCGACGAAGGGGCGAAGAAGTTCGACACGTGGTAGCCGAACGATCCGTAATAGGGATGTTCGGCGATGCCCATCAACTGCACCGTATCGTAGCCCTCCTCCCGGATCCGGGGCAGGATCTTTTCGGTGAATTCCGCATAGCTGCCCACGCCTTCGCGTTCCTGGGCCATACCTACGTGGGCTTCGTAGATGAGTAACTCCTCGCTGCGGGCCGCAATGGGGCGGTCGCCCTGCCAGTCGAACGGGACCGGATTCCAGAACTGGGCGGTGAAATTCTTGGTTTTCTCATCCTGTACCACGCGGGTCGCATAGGCGGGGATGCGGTCGTGCCAGCCGTTGTCGCCGTGCACGTGGATTTTGTAGAGTGAGCCGTGCGTGAGCCGTTCGGCATACATCGCATCGGGCAGGAAAATACTCCACACCCCTTCCGGGTTTCTGTCGAGCCGCAGCGAAGTGCGCTGCCAGCCGTTGAAGTCGCCCAGCAGATAAACGTCCTGCGCCCCGGGAAGCCATTCGCGGAACCACCAGCCTTCGAGCGCCTCGTCCCGCTGCCATCCGAAATAGCGATAGCCGTTGGCGTAATCGACGATCGATCCGGCCGACTTTTCGATTTCCCCGAGTGCCTGCAGGTAGCTCTCGTACCGGGCCGTCAACTCCCTTTCGACCGGAAGCAGCCAGTCGTCCCGCTCGATCAGCGGGAGCTTTTTCGTCGGATTTCCCATAAACCGGTTCATTATTATAGCAAAAATACGAAAAATAATTCTATCTTTGTGGGCGAAACAAAAAACAGAAAAAATTCTAATTCAATCGCGTATGTTTAAAAATCAACCCAAAGGATTGATCCCGGCAGCATTGAGCAACATGGGCGAGCGTTTCGGATATTATATCATGAACGCGGTGCTTGTGCTGTTTCTATGTTCCAAATTCGGTCTGTCTGAAGAGACCAGTGCTTTAGTCTATTCTTTCTTCTACGCCGGTATCTATGTGCTTAGCCTCGTAGGCGGTATCATTGCCGACAGAACGCAGAACTACAAAGGAACCATCATTTCCGGTCTTATTGTCATGACTATCGGTTATGTCGTATTGGCGTTCCCCATTTTCGCAACTCCCGAGAATCAGACATGGCT
>ENA-OQHN01000325-OQHN01000325.1-human-gut-metagenome-genome-assembly--contig:-NODE-325-length-17381-cov-4.183088_pt1 | contig 17381 bp, 16 predicted proteins | sample MGYA00242564_ERZ504721 | MGnify/ENA primary metagenome ERZ504721 (study PRJEB26092, sample SAMD00036212) | human gut metagenome | host: Homo sapiens | study: EMG produced TPA metagenomics assembly of...
AGGTGCAGAGGGACAACATCTCGTTCGGCCTCGACTACGGCATCCGCGCTTCGGAGCATAAGACGGGACATGGCGTGAACGTGAGCTTCACCTACAAGTTCTAACTTCCAATCAGAAACAGAAAGCCGGCGACCGGAATATACTCCGCGCCGCGGCTTTCTGTTTCGGTGAGTGGGGGAAGAAGGAACCTCCCGGCCTTTGGGAAGCCGGGGCAGGCCTGTTTGGGGAGGAGGGAGAATCAGAAGCGTCCGCGCAGGGCCTTTCCATCCGGTCCATGGCGATGCTCAGGTTTTCATACGAATTGGCGTAGGAGATGCGGAGGTGCTCCTCATCCCACGGCACGATGGCAAGCCCCGCGTCAAGCAGAAATTCGGCGGCCTGCATGGGCGTTCCCAGACCGGGGATGCTTACCATGATGTAAAAAGCTCCCTTGGGGCGCACGAAGAAGACGCCGGGCATGGCGGCCAGCCGGTCGAGCAGCATGAGCCGCCTGCGGTCCAGTTCTTTTACCATATCCGCAATGTGTCCCTGCGGGCCGCGCAAAGCGGCGACGGCCCCCCACTGCGCATAGGTGCAGGGGCACATGGCGGAATACTGATGCGCGCAATAGATGGGGGCTATGAGCCGTTCCGGACCCGCCGCGTACCCGATGCGCGAGCCTGTCATGGCATAGGCTTTGGAAAAGCCGTTCAGGACAACGGTACGTTCGCGCATACCGGGCAAAGAGGCAATGCTGATGTGTTCCGCGCCGTCAAAGATGATCTTCTCATTGATTTCGTCGCTGACGACGATGAGGTCATGTTTGATCGCCAGATCCGCGATGCCTTGCAGCGTTTCGCGCGGATAAACCGTTCCTGTGGGGTTTTGGGGCGAGTTGATGAGGATGAGCTTGGTCTTCGGGGTGATATGACGCTCCAGAACATCGGGTTCGGGCTGGAAGCCCTTGGCCTGTTCCGTGGGCACGAATACCGGGACTCCGCTCGCCATGTGTACGCAACTGCCGTAGCTCAGAAACGCGGGGGCGGGTATGAGCGCCTCGTCGCCGGGATTGAGCAGAGCGGCCATGCTCAGGTGCAGCGCTTCGGAGACGCCCGCCGTGATGACGATTTCTGTTTCCGGGGCGTAGTCGAGCCCGTTTTCGTCCTTCAGCTTGCGGGCCACTTCCTGCCGCAGTTCAAGGAGGCCGTAATTGGAAGTGTAGTGAACCTGCCCGTCGTCGACGGCCTTCTTGACGGCTTCGTTGATGTGCGGCGCGGGGAGGAAGTCCGGGCGGCCCATGACCATGTTGATGATGTCCTGCCCGGCGCGCTGTCGGGCTTCCGCCGCGTCGAAAAAGGCGCAGAGGCTGGAAAAGGGGATGTGTTCCGTGCGAAGTGCGAGTTCCATTGCGGTCTCCTTGAAGCGTGAGGAAGGACTAGGCCGTCTGCCGGAATCCGGCGGGACAGTAGTAGCGTTGCAGACAGTAGACGATGATGAAGAGGCCGATGCCGGCGAAGTCCCAGATATGGCCGGGAATGAACAGCAGGAGCGCGCCGCTCAGCAGCAGGAGGCGTTCGAGCAGCGTGGTCCGGCGCATCAGGTAGTTCTCCCAGACCGCCGCGAAAGCGATGAGGCCGAGCATGACGGTAACGAAGGTGAGCGCGATGTCGAACAGGTTCGACTGGAGCAGCAGCGCTGGACGGTAGTAGAAGAGAATGGGAAGGATATACAACGCCTTTGCGTACTTGAAGGCCGTAAACATGGTCTTCATAGGGTCGGCGTTGGCGATGCCCGCGCCTACGATGGAGGCGAGGCCCACCGGAGGCGTGATTTCTGAGTCGATGCTGAACCACATCATGATGAAGTGGGCGGTCATCAGCGGAAAGCCCATATCCGCCAGTGCGGGGCCTACGGCAATGGCGGTGACGATGTAGGCCGGTCCGCTGGCAAGGCCCATGCCGAGGATCATGGAAATGAGGCCCACGAGCAGGATGGCGACGAGAGGGCTGCCGTTGGCGAGGGTCGTGAACAGCCACGAGAGCTTGAGCCCGACGCCCGTCAGGCCGACGAGCGAGAGGATGATGCCGATGCAACCCACGAGGCTGCCGATGCCGAGCGAGTAGCGCCCGCCGAGCACCATCGCTTCATACAGCATCTTGAAGTCGACCTTACGGCTCTTGATGCTGTGGATTACGATGAGGGTGATGATCCCGCCGAGCGCGGACATGCCCGGCGAATACCCGAGGCCATGATCACGATGATGACCATGATGGCGACGAAGAAGTGCCACCCCTCACGGCAGACGGTCCGGGCGGAGGGGATGTGATGATCCTTCATTTGCCCGATGTTGTGCTTTTTGGCTTCAAAATGGATGAAGGCCATCAGCGTGATGTAATACAGGATGATCGGGCCGGTGGCGACGGTCACGATGGTAAGGTAGGGGATCTGGGTGAATTCGGCCATAAGGAAGGCCACGGCGCCCATGATGGGAGGCATGATCTGCCCGCCCGTGGAGGCGGCGGCTTCGATGGCGCCCGCCACATGAGGCCGGTAGCCAACCTTCTTCATCATGGGAATGGTCAGTACGCCGGTGGAAGAGACGTTGGCCACGGCGCTGCCGGAGATGGAGCCGAGGAGCGCGCTGCCGATGACGGCGGCCTTGGCCGGTCCGCCCACGGTATTGCGGGTGAGCGCGAAGGCCAGACGGATGAAGAAATCCCCGGCTCCGGACTTTTCCAGAAAAGCGCCCATGAGGATGAAAGGGGCCACGTACTGGATCATCATCTTGGCGGAAAGCCCGTAGTAGCCTTCCATGCCCGCGTAGACCTGCGTGACCACCGCTTCGAGATCGAAGCCGCCGTGCCCGAAGTGCCCGGGGATGACGAATCCGTACAGCGAATAGAGGATGAGGACGATGGATACCAGCGTCAACGACCAGCCGATGACCCTGCGCCCGACCTCAAGGCCGAGGAACAGCATCAGGCAGCCGAAGAAGATATCCATTTCCGTCAACATGCCCAGCCGCATGAAGCGATCCAGATACTCCCAGATGGCGTAGGCCGAACCGGCGATCTGCCGATGATGAGCAGCCAGTCCACAAGGGAGATGTGGTTGACCTTCGGCATTTTTTTCAAAGGGGTAAATAACCAGCGTCATGCAGAAGACGGTCATGATGTAGAGGCCGTGCTTCCACATCACGTCGGCGCTGACGTAGACGGTCCAATAGATTATAAGCGCGGATATGGACGCAAGGCAGATATTGACGATCCGTTCCGGGGTGCCGGTAAAGACGCGTTCCTTTTCCTTGCCTTCTTCGGCAATAAGCGGCTCATGGAGAGGCGTTTCGTTCATGGTATTCCTCGGCAGGCTTTCCGTAAGGGAAGGGGGAAGGCGCCTCCGGGGCTCCCCGGAGGCGCCGAACGAATGTAAATCAATCCTTGATGAGGCCTATTTCGCGAAATAACGTTCCGCGCCGGGGTGCAGGGGGATGGGCTTGTAGCTGACGGCAAGGTTGGGGCTCATGCTCTTGAGCGCGGCGATGACGTTGCCCAGATAGTCGACACCTTCCTGGCTGTAGACGGTCTTGACGATTTCATAGACAAGGTCGTCCGGCAGGTCGGCCCGGCAGGCGAACATGGCGCCCGTGCCCACGGTTTCGATGGGCTGGTCGATGCCGTTGTAGGCGCCCTTTTCGATGGTGGTAGGCAGGTATTGGGGGTACTTCTGCATCACGTCGGCGCGTGCTCCCGGCAGGAATTCGAGGATGTGCACTGGACGCAGGATGGAGAGTTCGGAGATCTGCGGCGAGGGGATGGACGACAGTTCCACGGCGACGTCCACCTGTCCGGTCTTGACCGCTTCCATGGCTTCGCTGGCGGGCAGGAACAGCACCTTGCCGAAATCCTTCTTGGGATCAAGCCCGTTGGCTTCGACCCAGCGGAAGAAGTCGAGATGCATGGTGCCGCCGGGAGCGCCCACGCTGATGGTCTTGCCCTTGAGATCCTTGAAGGTGCGGATGCCCGAGGACTTGAGGGCGTAGGGCTGGGCGGCCTGCATGTACAGGATGCCCATGCCGCGCATGTTCCGGTACTGCTTCTTGTAGGGGGCCTTGCCTTCCCACGCCAGCGGGGGATCCTGCGTATTGAGCATGGCGAAATCGGCCTTGCCCTGTTCCAGTCTGTTGATGCTCTCCACGACGCCGGCGGCGGAGATCGCGGTAATGCTGATGCCGGGGATCTTTTGCGAGGCGAAACCCGCGATGCCGCTGCCCACGGCGAAGAAGCCTCCGCCCACGGAGCCAGTGGAGAAGGTGAGCTTGAGAGGCTCGGCCTGTGCCGTTCCGCCGCAGAAGGCGGTGAGGGCAACGATGAGAGCTGCCAATGTACGCTTGAGCATGATGATCCTCCTGAGAAACGCGGTTTGACGTGAATGAGAAAACCGGGTGGCTGCCTTGGCCTGCTGGAGGTGGACGAAATCTCGCCCTTCATGAATCTTTAAGTGTATACTACTGGTAATATCACAAGGCTGTAAAGGTTTTTTAACTACTTTTATTCAGTTTTTTCAAAAAGATATATTCTTATATTCGGCAATGGGAGAAGACCCCGGCCGATATTCCGGCTGGTTCCGAAAGGCTTGGGAGATGGTGCGTCAGCCCTTTAGGATGGGGCTCGCGGGGAGGAAGCGGCCGGGAAGGGCTCCCGTGATTTCGCCGCATTTGCGGATGATTTCCCCCGGCGGAGGACGGTCACGGGACCGCTGAGGCATTGTCTGCCCATAAAGATGCTGGAAACCACCGCGAGATGGGGATTGCACTCGGGTACGGTCCGGGGCCATCCCGGATCGACAAGAACCATGTCGGCGTCGAAACTGGGCCGCAGCGTTCCTTTTTGCGGGTAAAGTCCGAATGTTTTCGCCGGATTCTGGCTCATGATCCTGACGAAATCCGTGACGGCGATGCGTCCCCCTGTTGATGCCCTCATCCCACGTCACGCCGAACGGGGTTTCCACGCCGGGCGTGTCGTGCGGAGCCCTGTCCCCGGCGATGAGTATGTCCAGCGCCCTGAGTGCGCCGGAATCAACGAGGATACCGTTTTTGACAAGCACTGTTCGCATGGGATCCCCCGCTTGTTGCAGAACCGATTCAAGGCCGGGAAACGTCAACACCCCATGCCGCCTTGATCCAACAATCCGAAGTGAGCGGATCGGAAAACCTTTTTGGGGGGAAACCAACCGCCTCAAGAGGGCCATTCCCTGATCGCCCTGCCGGGCCCCGTACCCGTCATGACGCCGTTTCCGACGACGAACGCCCCGTTCTCCAGAGCATGGGGCATCCCGGCGGGATGGACGCGGGGATTGTCGCAGCCGTTGGTGTCCAGTACGGTCCGCTCGTTGAAGGCCACGAGATCCGCGTCAAAGCCGGGCAGGGTGACGCCCTTGTGCGCCAGCCGGATCTTGCGGGCCGGTTAGCGAAGTCATCTTGCGGATGGCCTCTTCCAGCGACAGCACGCCCCGTTCGCGCGCGTACCTCCCCAGAATATGGGGATAGGTCGTATAGGGGTGGGGGACATGCCGTCCAGCCCGAGTTTTTCGGTGGCCACGCCCTGCATGGTTTTACAGCCGGTGGATTCGCCGGAAAGCAGCGGACGTCCGGAATGGCTGCTGCGTCTGGAAGCGTACCGCAAGCTCGCCTCCGTCCGCAACGAGGCCGATCTGAAGGATTTGGAAGAGGAACTTACCGACCGTTACGGCAAGCCGCCGGTCGAATTCGAGACCCTGTTCGACGTGGCCCGTCTGAAGTTCAAGGCCCGCAAGCTCGGCATTTCGGAGATTCTCGCGCAATCCAACCGCGTGCGCATCGGTCGCATCGACCCGCCCGAATCCATCCAGATGCGTATGGGCCGTATTTACAAAGGCACCCAATACCGCCCGGTCACCCACCAGCTCATCGTCCCCACCCCGTTCACCGGCTCCCTGGGCCAAGGCCCCATGAGCTCCGACCAGGTAGTCCTCTGGACCAACCAGTTACTTGATGATTTGGCATGGACCCCGTCGTCAAGCAAACGGCAGAGCCGTTTGTAGACGGGGTGCGAGGCGGCAGTCGAGCCAGCTATGGCTCACCGGGCAACCTCCGGTGAGCCATATTCATATTCATGCCGTCGTTTGTGACGATGATTCACCCCAGACGGAATCGTTCCGGCTGTCCAGCGAGCGGGATTAAGTGACTGCTATGAGCGAAACGACTACGAACCGCACGAACCAGAGCGCGACCACGGCAACACTTGCCGGCTATGAGATTCCCCGCCTCGGCATGGGCACGATGGCGCTCGCCATCGAGGGGCGCCCCTCCAACCGTGATCAGGCAATCGAGACCATCCATGCCGCGCTCGATGCCGGAGTCCGTTATTTGGACACGGCTTGGTCCTATTATCTGCCCAGCGCACCCGGCACCGGCGAACCGGAGGATATGGGCTATGGTGAATATCTGGTCCGCGATGCTCTGCACTCGTGGCATGGCCCCAAAGATCAGGTGCTCGTAGCCACCAAAACCGGCTGGCTGCGCACGCTTGACGGCAACGGCAACTACGGCTGGCAGGCCGACGCCCGACCTGAAACCATGATCGCCAATGCCAAGGAATCAGCCCGCCGCCTCGGTGTCGATACGCTCGATCTGCTCTACTCGCACTGCAATGATCCGCAGGTGCCGTACGAAGACCAGATGGGCGCACTCAAGCAGCTCGTGGACGAAGGTGTGGCCAAAGCGGTTGGTATCTCCAGAATCGACAACACAGACATCGAAACCGCCCACAACATTTTGGGCGATCGTCTCGTGGCCGTCCAAAACCAGTTCTCCCCGGTTCACCGCGACCCCGAACACACGTTGGAAACCTGCGAAAAGCTCGGTTTGGCTTTCGTCTGCTGGTCGCCGCTCGGTGGATTCCTTGACCCGTTCAACGAGCATCTGTTCGACCGGTTCCGCGAAGTCGCGAAGTCCCGCGACTGCTCCTACCAGCGCGTCACGCTCGCGTGGGAACTTGCGCAATACCAATATCTGTTCACGATTCCCTCGGCCAGAAACCCGCAGGAGATTCAGGACTCGTTCAAAGCCAGCGAACTGAAATTGTCCGACAGTGAAATCGACTACCTCAATGGCAAGGACGTCGACTGAGTAATTTCATCCATACGGCCTTGCAATCATGCGGCGCATCGGCATTGTGAGCGCTAACACTAAATTTTGGGCGTGTTGTTCACAACGTCCACAAATCGCACTACTCTTAAGAATGTCATTCAAGATACACAACCGTTTTAAGGAGTAGTTGTGGCAGTAATTGAAAGCGTTTACGCGCGTCAGATTCTCGATTCCCGCGGCAACCCGACCGTTCAGGTCGTTCTGGACACCGAAGACGGCGCCCAGGGCCTGGGCCTGGTCCCGTCCGGCGCCTCCACCGGTGAGGCCGAGGCTTGGGAGCGTCGCGATGGCGACAAGTCCGTCTACGGCGGCAAGGGTGTTCTTAACGCGGTCAAGGCCGTGAACGAGGTCATCGCTCCGAAGGTCATCGGCATGGACGCTGCTGACCAGCGCGCTCTGGACGACCTGATGATCGAGCTCGACGGCACCCCGAACAAGGGCAAGCTGGGCGCCAACGCCATCCTGGGCGTCTCCCTGGCTGCTCTGTACGCTTCCGCCGAGTCCGCCGGCCTGCCGCTGTACCGCTACATCGGCGGCACCAACGGCCACATCCTGCCGGTCCCGAACATGAACATCATGAACGGTGGCGCTCACGCTGACTTCGCCACCGACATTCAGGAGTACATGATCTCCCCGTACGGCTTCGACACCTACTCCGAGGCTCTGCGCGCTGGCGTTGAGGTCTACCACACCCTGAAGAACGTCCTGAAGAAGGAAGGCCTGAACACCGGCCTCGGCGACGAGGGCGGCTTCGCCCCGAAGATGAAGTCCAACGAGGACTCCCTCAAGTACATCATGGACGCCATCTCCGCCGCCGGCTACGAGCCTGGCAAGCAGATCGGCATCTGCCTGGATGTCGCCTCCTCCGAGTTCTACAACAAGGAGACCGGCAAGTACCGCTTCGACGGTGAAGAGCGTGACTCCGCCTACATGCTCGACTACTACGAGAACCTCATCAACGAGTACCCGATCGTCTCCATCGAGGACCCGTTCAACGAGGAAGGCTGGGAAGACTGGGCTGCCATCACCGCTCGCCTCGGCGATCGTCTGCAGTTCGTCGGCGACGACCTGCTGGTCACCAACCCGGCTCGTCTGCAGAAGGCCATCGACCTCGGCGCTGCCAACTCCCTGCTGGTCAAGCTGAACCAGATCGGTTCCGTCACTGAGACCCTCGACGCCATCGAGCTGGCCACCGCCAACGGCTACACCTCCATGGTTTCCCACCGCTCCGGCGAGACCCCGGACACCACCATCTCCGACCTGGCTGTTGCTAAGAACACCCGCCAGATCAAGACCGGTGCCCCGGCCCGTGGCGAGCGCGTTGCCAAGTACAACCGCCTGCTCGAGATCGAGGAGGAGCTCGGCTCCACCGCTCAGTACGCCGGCTACAGCGCCTTCAAGGCCTGCAAGAAGTACCTGGCCAAGTGAGCTGAAACGCCCGTAAAGGCGTGAGTTTCCACTGAAGCTCGATACCCGTCGTATTCGTCAAGTCGAATGCGGCGGGTATTTTCGTGTGACATGAGCAAGTCGTCCCGTACCGGCAAACCTGGCAAAACCGGCAAAGCACGAGTTAGGAAAAAAGGGTCGGCGGGGCCTATAGCGTTCTTCGTCTCCCTGTTCATTATCGCCCTTGGCACCATCCAGCTGGTCTCCACCTTCCACACCTATGCCCTGAACCTGGCCGAACTCAATGGTCTCAAGCGTGAGGAGGCTTCGCTGATCGCCAAAAAGCAGGAGTTGGAAAACGACATCAAGCGTTGGGATGACAAGGCCTACATCACCGCCCAGGCCCGTGAACGCCTCGGCTTCGTATTCCCCGGCGAACAGGCCGTGCGTGTGCTTCATCCCGAAGCCGTGACCGGCTCCGATAGCGAATCCCAGAAAACGGAAGATTCCAGTAGCAGCAACAAAAAAGTCCTGCCATGGTACAGCGAACTGTCTTACTCGCTCAAAAAGGCCGATGAGCCTGTGACCGATAGCGAGTCCGGCAAATCCGATATTTCCGGTTCCTCTGACTCGTCATCCAACGACTCATCCAAGCGGTCCGATAAGTCAGACCAGAACACCCAATCCGATCAGAACACCCAACAGAATACCCAACAGAACACAGGGGAGGGAACCCAACAGTGACCATCGATATCGCCGCCAAGGCCAAGGCCCTTGTCGATACCGTGCTTGCCGAGCCCGCCAACGATCATGACATCGACCTGGTGCAGCGTCAGCTCGGCCGATACCCGCGCGGCATGGTCGCCGTGGGGGCGCGATGCGTCTGCGGTAGGCCACTTGCCGTAATCACCCGTCCGGTGTTGCCCGGCGGAATCCCTTTCCCCACCACGTGCTATCTGACCGGTCCGGAAGCCGTCAAGGCCGCCTCCCATGTCGAGGCCGCCGGCGTGATGCAGCAATACAACGACATGTTGGCCTCGGACGAGGAGCTCAAGGCCGCATATGAGCAGGCCCATAACCTGTATCTGGCATTCCGCCACGAACTGGCAGGACGTCTTGGCGACAGTGAGGAGCATATTGAAGGCACTTCGGCCGGCGGCATGCCGGTGCGCGTCAAGTGCCTGCATGCCCTGCTGGCCCAGTCCTTGGTTATGGGGCCGGGCGTCAACCCCATTGGCGATTTGGTACTGGAACGCGTCAAAGACGAATTCGATCCGACCGTCTGCCGCTGCACGCTGGACGATTGATCAACAGATGAGCCAGCGCGAACAGTCCATTCATACGCACTAAGGGATACGAGGAGAAGGCAATGAGCAAGGAATCCGTAACCGTCGCCGGCATTGATTGCGGCACGAACTCCATTCGACTGAAAATCGCACGTGTCGATGCCGATGGCATGCATGAGGTGGTGCCGCGCATCCTGCGTGTGATCCGTCTCGGCCAGGATGTGGACAAGACCCATCGTTTTGCCGACGAAGCGTTGGAACGCGCCTATGTGGCCGCTCGGGAATTCGCCGGTGTGATTGCCGAACATCCCATCGACGGCCTGCGTTTCGTTGCCACCTCTGCAACTCGTGACGCGGAAAACCGTGAGGAGTTCGAGGATGAGATCGAACGTATCCTCGGCGTGCGCCCCGAAGTCATTCCCGGCACCGAAGAAGCCGACCTGAGCTTCCTTGGTGCCACTTCCGTGGTCAATCGCGACGATCTGCCCGCCCCCTATCTGGTGGTTGATCTCGGCGGCGGGTCCACCGAGCTGGTCATCGGTGGCGACGGCGTCAGTGCGCCCACTACCCAGGTTCAGGGCGCGTTTTCCATGAACATCGGTTCCGTGCGCATGACCGAACGTCATCTGACCAATGATCCGCCGACCCAGACACAGATCGATGAGGCCGTTGTGGACGTCGATGAACATATCGATGAGGCCTTCCGCACCGTGGACGCAGGCAAGGCCCGTACCATCATTGGCGTGTCCGGCACGGTGACCACGATGACCGCCTTGGCCATGGGATTGAAGGAATACGATCACACCGTGGTCGACGGGCATCGGCTGAGCCTTGAAGACGCCTATGCCGTGGACGACAAGTTCCTTAGGATGACGCGCGCCGAGCGCCGCGAATACAAGACCATCCACCCCGGCCGTATCGATGTGGTCGGCGGCGGCGCTGTGGTCTGGAGCCGTGTGCTGGCGCGTGTCAGCGAAGCCGCCAAGGCCGATCATGGTGAAGCCATCGATTCGTTCGTTGCCAGCGAACACGGTCTGCTGGACGGCATTGTGCTCGATTATGGTCGCCGGTTGCTGGCTCAATAGCGTAAGTGGTAAGTGCCTCCAGCGGGCTGAGCCGTTAAGCAAACAGCCCGGTGGGCTGTTTGTAGGCGAGGGGAGCGGCTATGCCGCGACGGCTGCACGAAGTGCAGCAACCCGCAAGCAATGCTCAGGGCAGGAGATAGCTTATAATAGAAAAGTTGGCCTCCGTGGCGAAATGGTATACGCAGTCGACTTAAAATCGATCGCTTCGGCTTGTGGGTTCGAGTCCCACCGGAGGCACCTTGAAATCGGCCTGTGGCCGATGCCGTTTTTGCGGCTGTGCCGTGGTCTCTCCCCAGTCGGCTTCGCCGACAGCCCCCCTCGTCAGAGGGGGCTCGCAGCTCACTATGTGGAGAGCTTATAAGGCCGAAACAAAAGGCCGTTAGGCTATGTGGCGTTGTGACGATGTACCTGATGAAACGAGGAATCCACATGGCTTCACGCTGGACCGATGTCGAACGAGTCGAACAAGGCGCACTGCCCACCATGCTTGCCCAAGCCGTCATTGCGGGCACTGCACTCACCGTTGGTGCCATCGCCTGCTCGGGATTCTATCTGTCCATGATCGGCAATGTGGCCGCACTCCTGCCATGGGCGACTATCGTGATACTGATCGCCGTGGCGTTCACCTACATCGTCGGCTTCGCCCTGTTGTGGTGTGCCGAAGCCCTGACCCTGCGTGCCAACGACAAACTCAAGCCATGGCTGTACGGCGTCGTCGGATTAATCGGCTACGGCGTGTGGGGCATGTTCGTGATGAGCGCGATGATGAACACGCTGAACCAGCCGCTGAACGGCGTGGTGTTGTCGAACGGCGATGTGATGGCCCTGACCGTCAACTACGCGGTGTTCGGCTTCATCGCCTTCCTGTTGGCACAGGCGTACGCGCCCAAAATCGCCACCAAGAAGGGACTGACCATCGGGCTGATGGTGGTGCAGATCGTATTGGCCATCATCGGTATCATCGTACTGGTCATGATGTTCTCCGCACTGTCTCACTGACTGACTTATCGCTCGCCGGCATGACGCGCGCGGCCATCATCGCACAAGGCGAAAGCGATTCCGGGCGCTGGGCTGGGATACGATATCGTGATGGTATGACGCCTGGTAACACCGGCATGCCGAACCAGCAGGGGAGAAGGAGCCAAATGTTCAGTGTGCTTGACATGTTCACCATCGGCGTCGGACCTTCATCCTCGCACACCGTAGGCCCGATGGTCGCGGCACATGCTTTCGCCTCCTCGTTGCAGGCCGACCATTTGGTCGATCGCACCGCACGTGTCAAAATCACGCTTTATGGTTCTCTGGCGCTGACCGGTCTCGGCCACGGCACCGATCGTGCTGCGATGGCTGGGCTCGAAGGCAATCTGCCGGCCACCGTGGATACCGACCACATGATGCACATCCGCGAGATCTGCGCGTTGGATGATACTCTGAACCTCGCCGGCCTCAAACGCATCCATTTCGACTACGACCGTGACGTGGTGTTCGAACAATGGAAGCGCATGGCCGCGCACCCCAATGGCATGCGATTCCAGGCGTTCGACGCCGCCGCAAGCTTGGTCGACGAACAGGTCTGGTATTCCATCGGCGGCGGATTCGTGCGCAAAGGCGCTCCCGAAGACCCGATGATCGGCATTCATGAACGCCCTCCGGAAGGCGCCTCCTTTGCCGATGCGGACGAGTCATCATCCACTGATTTCGGCGTCGAGGCACCCTACCCGTTCTCATCATGCACTGAACTGGTGTCGTTATGCCGGGAACATCATCTCAGCATCGCCGAACTTGTATGGGCCAACGAAACCGCTTCACGCTCGGGCATCCAGGTCCGATCCGATATTGATGCCATCTGGCGTGTTATGCGCGCCTGTGTGGACCACGGATGCACCTCGGCGGAACCCACATTGCCCGGTGGCCTTGACGTACCCCGCCGCGCGCCGAAAATGTATCGGCGTCTCGCCTCGAATTCCGATGTGCTGCGCCGCGACAGCCGGCGCAAAGACGCCGTGCTCGAGTCTTCCGACGCCGCATGGGTGGATCTCTTCGCCTTGGCCGTCTCTGAGGAGAATGCCGGAGGCGGGCGCATCGTAACCGCTCCGACCAACGGTTCCGCCGGCATCATTCCCGCCGTGCTTCACTATTACTGGCATTTCGTGGACAACGCCAATGAACAGGGCGTGGTCACGTTTCTGCTGACCGCCGGTGCCATCGGATACCTGTTCAAACGCAACGCCTCAATTTCCGGTGCGGAAGTCGGTTGCCAGGGCGAAGTCGGCTCGGCCTGTTCGATGGCGGCGGCCGGACTTGCCGCAGTCGTAGGCGGCACGCCGGAACAGGTGGAAAATGCTGCTGAGATCGGCATCGAACACAACTTGGGTCTGACTTGCGATCCGGTGGGCGGATTGGTGCAGATTCCATGCATCGAGCGCAATGCCATGGCCGCCAACACCGCCATCAACGCCGTGCGTATGGCCATGCTCGGCGACGGCTCACACATCGTGACCCTTGATCAGGCCATCGAAACCATGAAGCAGACCGGTGAAGACATGATGGCCAAATACAAGGAGACCTCCAAGGGTGGACTTGCCGTCAATGTCGTCGAATGCTGATTGACATGTCCGGTATTCACCAGCATGATGACCGGAATTGACGTATACGGCCAGCGTGTCGTATCGCACAGGGATGAAGGACTACCGCCGATTCGCCGATGGTGCTAAGGTAGGGCGCATTGTGTCTTTGAAGGAGGACTAATGACAGATCAGATGCCTCAGGTGAACGCCGAATTTGGCACCACGCCCGTTATCGAGTTCCCGACGCCCGAAGCCCCGAAGGGCCTCAAGGTTGTGGAGCTGACCGAGGGAGACGGCCCGATCGTGCGTCGCGGCGACACCGTCACCGTGAACTACCACGGCGTGGTGTGGGGTAAGGACACCCCATTCGACTCCAGCTTCGACCGTCATCAGCCCGCCAGTTTCGGCATCGGCGTGGGACAGGTCATCAAGGGCTGGGACCAGACTGTGCCGGGCCATAACGTGGGTTCGCGTCTGGTGGTTTCCATTCCGCCGGAATACGGCTACGGTTCCCGCGGCATCCCGCAGGCCGGCATCGGCGGCGAGGACACGCTGGTGTTCGTCATCGACATCATTTCCACCCGCTGACCATAGGTCAGCACATGACGAACGCCGGGGTCATAGCCGGCGTTTTGTCATAAATAACGAAGATTGTTTCAGCATCGACAACGGTTCAGGAGGACGATATGGCTGAGGACAAGGTCTACCTGCTGACGCAGGAAGCATACAACAAGATGAAGGAAGAGCTCGCCCATCGTGAAGGTGAGCTGCGTGAGGAAATCGCGCACAAGATCGCCGTGGCGCGTGCCGAGGGCGACTTGTCCGAGAACGGCGGCTACCAGGCCGCCCGTGAGGCGCAGAGCAAGAACGAGGGCCGCATCACCGAGCTCACCGTCAAGCTGCGCGATTCCAAGATCATCGAGAATGCTCCGGAAGGCACCGTGGGCGAGGGCTCTGTGGTGACCATCGAGCTCAACGGCAACGAGATGACCTACGTGCTCGGCAGCCGTGACATCGTGGCCGGCACCGACTACGACATCATGACCCCGGATTCCCCGATTGGCAAGGCCATCGAGGGCGCCAAGGTGGGCGACGTCGTTTCCTACACCGCACCGAACGGCCGCGAGCTGTCCGTGACGGTCAAGGCCGCCAAGCCGCTGGCCTGAGTTAAGTGACTGGTATGCCCCCGTAGGCGGGGGCATACTTATATGTCGTAGCGCTTATTGCCACAGCGAGACGATCACCATGTAGATGGCCACCATATGGCAGGCATATCCGGCCACCGTTCCGCAGTGGAAAATCTCATGGAATCCGAAGACGCGAGGCCAAGGGTCGGGCTTGCGCAAGGCGTAGACGATGGCGCCGAGGATGTAGCAGGCACCGCCGGCGCACAGCAGCACCACCACGGCTGGCCCCGCATACGGCGAATTCCAGAACATCACCATATAAGCCAGGCCGTAGATGCCGAAGATGATGTACACCACCGTATACAGCCAGCGTGGTGCATTGATCCAGATCACATGAATCACGATGGCGATGGCCGTGCACGCCCACATCGATATGATGATCACATTGCGCCAGAACGGTTCCAGCGCAAACGAAACCGGGGTATACGTGCCGGCAATGAGCAGGAAGATGTTGACATGATCGATACGCCGCAGCACATCGGTGACGCGCGGGCTCCAATCGCCCAGATGGTAGCAGGCCGAATTGGTGAACAGAATCAGCGACGCTGTCATGAACACGGCACACGCCCACTTCAGACTCGCGCCATGTGCCAAGCATATAAGCACGATGCCTGCCGCCAATGACAGGGGAGCGGCAATCGCGTGAATCCAGCCGCGCATCAACGGCTTTGGTCGTCCGTGCACGTCGAGACGAATCTTGCGTTCCACTTCCGCAGGGGCAATGCCCTCGATTTTCAGCGCACGGTTCTCCGCTTTGGCGAGCTTGTGCCGGGCCTTCTCCTCGGCTTTGGCTCGAATGGCCTCGGCCTTGAACTGGGCCTTGGCCCGTACGGCATCAGCCTTGGCCTGCAACGCCTGTTCGCGCGCCTCGATAGCCGCCTGACGCTTGGATGCGATGGTGGCATCCTCTGCAATCGTCGCGCTGTTATGAGCGTCGTGATGCATCGTCTTTTCCGAGTCGCCGGTTGTTGATGCCATGGTGATGCCCCCGTTTCACGAGTTGACGATACGCTTCTTACGCTGCCGTAACCTACGTTAGCGTAACTTTTATGCTTGTCAATACCGACTCGCACGAACACTATCACCCAATGGCGGCGATACTATGGAATCCGAAGATGAGAACGTCGCAGCAATAAAGGGCTCGGCGATGGTGTATTGCACGGAGTGTGGGTTTGCCAACGAGCAAGGAAATGCCTTCTGTTCGCAGTGCGGAAGCCCATTGGAGCAGCCCGAGGCCAATCCGGCGGCCCCTGCTTCTCCTGAACCTCCCGCCGGGCGTCCTGGCGTCGATCACACCAAAGCGGTGGTGATTGTGCTCATCGCGCTGATTTGTGTCGTGGCGTTAGTCATCGGCTTGTTCATCACCCATAGCATGGGATTGTGGGGAGCTCAGCCGCAGGCGCAAACATCGGCACAGTCGACCGGGGCCGATGCGTTGGATTCCGCCGATGATGGCACGACGGATTCTTCTGACGCCAAGTCCAAGGCCAAGAAGAACACGTCTGATAGCGCCAAAGACAAGAACAGCGACGATTCGTCCAAGAAAAGCTCGACGGAGAAGTCGAAGCCTTCCACTCCGGTGATCACATCCAGCCAGTTGTCTGACATCGCGGATTCATACTCGTCCTCCGATGTGGCCGTCTCCGCCATGGTCATCGATGGAACATCCGCCGACTCCTCAGAGGACGCCACCATCGCGACCACGTCGCAGTCCGGCAAGCAATTCGTGGCTGCCGATTTCTATCTGCCGGTCTATCTTGCGGCCCAGGACAATGGCGATGACAACGCCAAAGCGCAGGCAAACGCGATGATGGGTTCCATGGACACAGCAATGCCGGCAATATGGTGGCGGCTTCGGATATCAAACTGTACGTGATGCTTGCCGTGTACGATAAGCAACATGCCGGCACCTTGGCCACGGGCGGGAAGCCGTGCAACGCGATTGGCGCGGTATTGAAGATGCGATGTCGTCATAGTCGTCGTACTTGCCCGTGTGGCTTGCCGCGATGGCGGCGGTGCGTCTGCGTATGATAGGGATATGGCTGATTTTTCACATATCCTTGCAACGCGCCCCGACTTCGACGACGAGGACCGCGAGTGGCTGCATCATCTTGTCGCCGATTGGCAGGTGATCGCCGATTTGAGCTTTGCCGATCTGCTGCTGCTGGTACAGGATGGCGATGGCAAATACGTGGTGGCCGAGCAATGCCGTCCATCCACCGTTATGACGCTGCGGGCGGAAGACGTGGTGGGAAACGTCATGCCGGACGACATGGTCGGCGAATTGGACGCCGCCATGCTCTCCAGCGTGGTGTTCCGCTCCACGGTATTGAGAACCGTGGGCAAGGCGACCGTCTGCAACGTGTACGCGCCGGTTCGGCACAATGGCAAGACCTTGGGCTTGGTCGTGCGTGAGACCAATATGGCCACACGAGAATCCAACGGCCGATATGAGTCGGAAAGCATCAACGCCGGCAAGCATCTGTACGAGATGATTCCGCGAGGCCAATTCCCCTACAAGGATTCGGTGATGAGCCAGCGTCATATCGCGCGCGTGGCGGACGGCTTCATCATCCTCACCGTGGACGGCGTGGTGCGGTATGCCGCTCCCAACGCCATCAGCTGTTTCCGCCGTCTCGGCCTGCTCAATACCATGCCCGGCCAATACCTGAGCGAGCTGGGCACCCAGCTACTCAAGGAGAACG
>ENA-OQHN01000326-OQHN01000326.1-human-gut-metagenome-genome-assembly--contig:-NODE-326-length-17328-cov-2.748387_pt1 | contig 17328 bp, 16 predicted proteins | sample MGYA00242564_ERZ504721 | MGnify/ENA primary metagenome ERZ504721 (study PRJEB26092, sample SAMD00036212) | human gut metagenome | host: Homo sapiens | study: EMG produced TPA metagenomics assembly of...
GAGGCACAGTTTTGCGGTAATACTTGATGTATTACCGTGAAACTTCGGCAGCGCGGACGGAACTCGCGCAAGGAACCGAAGCCAAAGTCAGGACACAAAATTTCCGCAAAGCACCGCGGCAGTGCGACCGGAGCCTGCACAAGGAGCCGCCGCTTTAATTGTGCGGTGTTGCCTTAAGGTTCGCGCGCTGTAAATATGCGTGTCGAAGTACGAAATCAGCCGCGTGCGGTTCTCGCCTGCCCACTCCAAATCGTAGGTGATGAGCTTGACCTCGTCCAGCGACGGCAGTCCGTCCGCTACGCGGGCGATGCTGTTTGCCGGAAGGCGGCAGCTTTTCGCTTCGATATAGCATTCCTCTCCGCGGGAAGAGGTCAGCCAGTCGATAAAGATGCGGGCGTTTTCGCGCTCCCGCTCCGGTGCATTGCGCACAAGCGCGCACGCGCCGATCTCATAGCCGGTGCCGTCTGCCGGACTGCGCACCTCAATGGGATAGCCATCCAATACCGCACGGCGGCCATCGTGATAAAACACGATCGCAACAGCATAATCGCCGGTGCTAACCTGTTTAACCAGTTCTGTACTCGATGCAGTATAATATGCTCCGACATTCTGATCTAACTTTTTGAGATACTCCCATGCCTTGTCCTCTCCGCGCATCTGCACAAGCGTTGCCAGCGTAGTATACGAGGTACCCGAGCTTTTCGGAGTTGCCATCACAATCTGCCCTGCCAGTGCAGGCGACAGCAGATCGTCCCAGCAGGTCGGCATCGGCGTTCCCGTCCGTGCAAACCAGTCGGTGTTGCAGGCGAAACACAGCGTGCCGATGTAGATCGGATTCCACACGCCCTGCTCATCCTGATAGGCTTCAGGCACATCGGTCAGCTCGGGACTTTGATACGCCTCCAGCAGACCGGCCTCTCGCAGCTGAATGTAGTTATCCGCCGAGCCGCCCAGCAGCACAGAAGCCTGCGGGTTGTCCCGCTCCTGCTCGAGCCGCGCGGTCATTTCTCCGGCAGGAAGATGAATACAGTCCACGGTGATGCCGGTATCCTTGCGGAAGGCACTGCAGTACAGCAGCGTTTCCGACTCCGGCAGCGGACTGTAAACGGTAAGATGGTCATATTTCGGTGTTTCTGTCCCCTCCTCCATCGCATGATTGTGCTCCTGCGGTGAGGGATCGTTCTGCTGCTGACCCGTACAACCGCAGAGCAGTCCGGTCAGCAGCAGAACAACAGGAAGAAAACATATTCTTTTCATAGCTTCCACCTCGATACAAAAGGCGGGCAGCTTTTCTCTGCCCCTATACTATAACAGTTTAAGCGGCTTCGTTCTACCGTCCATCATCCGATAAAATTTCACCATTCAAGAAGGCCGTTCCTGAATGGTGAATTTCTTACGATATTATTTTACCCTTCTTCCGACCGGCTGCGGTACTCGCGCGGCGAAACGCCGACGTGCATTTTTTGAACAGATAGCTGAAATAGTGCGAATCCTGATAACCGACGTCAAACGCAATATCGCTCATGCGGCTGTTGCCGCAGGTCAGCAGCTGCTTGGCCGCCTCGATACGCACGGCGGTCAAATACTCGACAAAGGTCTGTCCGGTCTCCTGCGAAAACACGGTGGAAAAATGGTTCGGACTGAACCCGACCTCTGCCGCCACCATGTGCAGCGAAATACCGCTGTCCGCATAATTTTCGCGGATAAACTCCTTTGCACGGCTGATCTCCGCGCTGTATCGCACATTCTGATGGCGAGAACACAGACGAGTCATGCGGCCGAGCACCTCGGCGGCACAGGCCTTTGTGCCCTCGAGCGTCGCCGCCTGACCGAGCACCACCTGCGGGTCCTCCGGAGGCGGAATGCTGCCTGCCTGCACCTCATCAGCCAGCTGAGAGGCCGTGACGAGCAGGTTCATCAGCAGATAATATCGGTACAGCACGCTCTGCACGTCCTGCGCCGCAGAGCCACCGAAGTAGCCCTCGACAATACGCGGCACGTCCTCGGGGGCGGCATGCCGCAGCTTGTCCGCCAGCGAGCCGCCCGCTGAGAAATCGAACTCGTGCTGCACACCGGCAAAGTCCGTGCTGCCGAATACGCCGTCCTCCGCACATGCGGAGGCCTGCAGCAGTGTATCCTTCGCTGTGCGGTAGCTTTCCGGCAGGGCGCTGACACGGGAGACCGGTGCGCCGATCGCGCACAGCGCGTTCCAGCCCAGCACTTGACAAAGCTCGTGCCGCAGGTTCTGACAGAACTCGTAGGCGGTTTCGCGCACAGCTTCCTCGGTCTCTCCGCGCAGCAGGAGCATCAGCCGGCGGCTGCCGCGGAAAAAGGCGCAGACCTCGCTTTCCTCACCGCACAGACGCTCGGTCAGCGCACGTACCTGCTCCTGCACGGCAATTTTCCGGCAGGCGCACGATGCACACAAGATACTGCTTCGCTGTCAGCAGCAGACCCCCAGCGTTCTCCCTGTACAGCCGCCTCTGCAGTCGGCACGCTGCCCGAGAGCAGGTCGTTGAGAAAATGCTCACGCAGCACGTCCTCCTCGTGTTCGCTGCGGCTGTTTGCACCTTCCGAGCGAAGCTGCTGCTGCTCCTGCTCAATCTGCTCGGCAACCTGTCCAAGCGTTTCAAGCAGCTGCGCCGAGCTGACCGGCTTGAGCAGATACGCATCCGCGTGCAGCGAAACCGCCTTCTGCGCATACTCAAATTCATCGTGTCCGCTGAGGAACACAATACGCAGCCACGGCATGGTGCGCCGCACAACCTTTGCCAGCTCCAGACCATCCATAAACGGCATGCGGATGTCCGTAATGAGCACATCCGGCTTCATTTCCATCAGCATAGGCAGTGCCATTTCACCGTCCGGCGCTTCACCTGCAAACAAAAAGCGTTCCTGCTCCTTTTCAATGCAGTTGCGGATGCCATCCCGGATGATCTCCTCATCATCCGCAATAAATACACGCATCATAGCGTTTTCCCCTCCTGTTCGTCCGGTACGGTAAAGCTGATGCATGTGCCGTGCCGGTATTCACTCTCGATCGTCAGTCCGCAGCCGTAATACAGCCGCAGACGCTGTTCCACATTGCGCAGACCGTAGCCGCCCTTGCCGTCCGGGTCAAGCGGTGCGCCGTTCTGCAGCGAGGCCCGTACCTCGGCAAGACGCTCAGGTGTCATGCCCATGCCGTTGTCCTCCACGGCGAAGTACATGCCGCCTGCCTGCCTGCGGCCGGTCACGGTAATCTGTCCTCTGCCGCGCCTGCGCTTAATGCCGTGATAAATCGCGTTTTCAACCAGCGGCTGCAGCACGATTTTCAGCATATACCGCTCGTGCAGTGCGGGATCAATATCAATCGTATACCGCATGATGCTGCCGTACCGCACCGACTGAATCTGCAGATAGTTTGCAACGTGCTGTTCCTCGCGCTCGACCGTGATGTAATCCGCGCCGCGGCTGAGCGAGATGCGCAGAAAGCCGGTGAACGCCATCGTCATCTCGACGACCTCGCTGTTGCGGCCCTCTTCGGCCAGCCAGACGATGGTTTCCAGCGTATTGTACATGAAATGCGGCGTGATCTGCGCCTGCAGCGCCCGCAGTTCAGCTTTTTTGATGGTCTTTTCCTGCTCGACCCGCTCATGAATGAGCGCACCCAGCTGCTCCGCCATTGTATTGAGATCGCGTGTCAGCAGATGCAGCTCGTCGATCTCGGTCGGCGGAACGCGCTCGGTCAGCTCACCGGCGGCAATGCGGTTGGCAAACTGCTCCAGCTGCCGCAAAGACGCGCCGATCGCACCTTCCAGATTGTCAGATGCCCGAATAGTCAGCCAGATCATCACGCCGACCAGCGCAATGAGTGCAAGCGCTGCCGCACCCAGTCCGTGCTGAATGCGGGCGTTGAAACGGCCCATGCGGGCGATCTCATTCTCGATATAGCGGTCAAGCATGCTGCCCGCCAGATGGCCGACGCTGTGTATCTCGCGGTACAGCGATTCGTTGCGGCTGACTGCGGCACCGGCGTCCATCTGCGTTTCCAGCTGATCAACGTAGCTGTCGATCGTGCGGATGGCGCGCAGCGCCGCGTTGAGGTACTGTGCCTCGTCCTCTCCGGCACTGTCCAGCATATCGTTCAGTTCCCACAGAGCACTGTCGATCAGCATCCGCTGCCGTCCATCCTCGAAGGAAATGCGGCCGGAAACCACGTTCCACACCTCATCCGGCAGGTCCTGCACCAGCACAGTGCGCACCTCGGAGGCACGGGTCGTCAATGCAATATCCGCGCCATAGCGCTGTGTCAGCACAACCAGCAGACCTGCCAGCACGCACACCGGTAAAATCATGCAGACCACACTGCGCAGCAGCGACCGCCGCAGCAAGCCGTGCAGGCTGTGATGGGATTTACGCATCGGCTGTTCCCTCCTCCGTCAGCACGGCGGTGTCCGCCAGAGCGATATAGGGTTTCCACGGTGCCTTCGCAATCTGCTGGGCTGCGTCTGCGGTCAGCTCGGCCAGCTGGGTGTCATCCAGCGCACCGATTACGGCAACCTCCCCTTTTTTCTGCAGCGCGCGCAGCTCCGCACCGCCGCCAAACGCACAAATCAGCACATCCTTGCCCGGTTTGCGGCCGTGGCTGTGCAGATAATCCACCGCACCGAGCGCCATCGCGTCATTCTGGGCGAAAATGTAGCCGATTTCGTCCAGATGATCCTCCATCTCCTCCAGTATTTCGCAGCCGCGCGAGCGCATGCCGTCGCCGCACAGGCTGTAGGTTACGGTCAATCCGTGTTCCTCCAGAGACGCGCGGCAGCCGCGTGCAATCTCTCTTGCATCCGAAGCATTTACCGTGCCGTAAAGCTCCAGTACACCGTCCCGCGGCATGCGCTGCTGCAGAAGCGCATCCGCTGCCTGCCCGGCGAGCGACGCATAATCAAAATCCAATATGCTGCAGCGGCACATCATCCACGCCGCGTATCGCGCGGTCTATCGACAGCAGCGGCACGGAGGCGGATTTTGCTTCGCGCAGCACGTTGTCCCAGCCGCTTTCCACCAGCGGCGTAAATGCGATTGCGTCCACCTGATACATCGATCAGCGCACGCACGGCTTCAATCTGTGCCTCCTGCGTGCGCTCGACCGGCATTTCCAGCACTTTGAAGCCATGTTCCTCCGCCGCATGTACAAGCGCTTCGGACTGCGCTTCGCGCCGGTCATCCTCTGCCGCCGTGGTGACAATGCCGAGCACCGGCACATGGGCATTCTCTTTTTTCCGGCTGTGCCAATCCCTGCAGCAGCCGCAGCATCACAACTGTGCAGAGCAGCAGCAATGCCGCCCCTTTTCCATCGTTTCATGGTTTTTCTCTCCGTTTCTCTTTCTCTCCTGAATGATTTAATCATATCACACTTTGGAGGAATGAGCCAAATGTATTTAACCATAGTATAAAAACTATCCAAATAAGCGCCCATGATATTGTGCATATTCCCTCACTTAGACAGAGAAATATCTTCCGGCGCAGTCGGATCTAACTTGCATTGGCTGTTGATATGCGGTATAAATCAATAAGCAAAAGATAAGAATGTGCGCAACGCGCACGAAAAGCCCCGGTGTTGCAGCACCGGGGCTTTTCTATTCCATTAGAAGCAGGCGACTTAAACCTGAGGCGCACTGCCAGTTACCGCTTTCCGTCCAGCCATTTGCAAATATAGTAAGCAACTACACTTGCCGCAACAGAAAGTAAAAAGATAAGAAAATATGCACGACGCGCACCCCTTTCCTGCCGGTATGGGAGTGGCAGCATAATCAGTATATTATAGCCGCAGTAAATCGACAAGTATCGACAAAAGGAGCGCAGATTGCAAACATCTGCGCTCCTCTGCTTGTCGAAAAAGTTTGTATTAAACCAATTTTATCATATCGCGCGACAGCGCGTGTTTAAATAGAATTTGCTTTGCAAATTCATCAAACCGAGGACATGCGCCTCGGTTTTAGATACTTATAGAGGGAGAAAGTTTCTGCATAGGAACTTTCGGACGACTTTGGAACGGCCTGCGGTCCGTTCCTGCTTGTCGGCGAAACTGTAGTTTCGCGACAGCCTTAAGCGGGAGAAACCCTGGTTTCTCCCGCTTTTACTCTGCAAATCTTACCCAATTTCCTCGTCGTGCTCCATGGCTCTGACAAGCGGCGCCACCATCTGCTTCTTCCGGCTGACAACGCCGGGCAGGACGACCGAATGCTCGCCGCAGTCGGTCTTGAAGGCCGCACGAACCAGCTGCTGCGCGCCCTTGCCGACGTAGAGCAGCTCTGTCTTTTCCTCGATAATGTTGGTCAGCATAGCGAACAGCATGGACAGACCGCTCGATGCCAGGCAGCTTTCCATGTACTCGAGCATTTTATCACGGATGCCAGACAGCTCGTTCTCACTGACACTCGTCACCTGCGAAATCGCAATCTTCTGATTCTGCGCCTGGAAATACTTGAAATCCATATGGAGCAGCTCATCCATCGAGCGATCGAGCAGACGCGAGCTGGAACGGAACATTTCTGTTGCATACTGCTTGATGTCCAGACCGGCGATTTTCGCCAGCTCTTCTGCAGCCATGCGATCAAGCGGCGTACACGTCGGCGAGCGGAACATCAGCGTGTCCGACAGGATTGCCGAGCACAGCAGACCCGCGATTTTCGGCTCGATCTCCACGTTGTGCTCATGGTACATCTGCGTGATGATGGTCGCGGTGCAACCGAGCGGCTGATTGCGGAAGTAGATCGGTCCGCTGGTCTCCACCGAGTCAATGCGGTGGTGGTCGATGATCTCAACAATATTGGTCGAACGAATACCTTCGGCGGCCTGATCGCGCTCGTTGTGATCGACCAGAATGACCGACGGACGCTCCAGATCCAGCAGGTTACGCTGTGAGAACATGCCGACGTATCGTCCCTGTTCATCCATCAGCGGGTAATAGCGGATACGCTTTTTGGAAACCGTGCGCTTTACATCCTCAACCGTTTCCTCCGGCTCGAAGGTGATAAGACCCTTTTTCCGCATCACATGCCGCACCGGAACCGCCTGACCGATAACCTTGACACAGGTGTAGGTATCATACGGGGTGGCGATGATGGAAACGCCGTTTTCCGAAGCCAGCTTTCGGATGGTGCGCGAAACCTTGGAGCCGAGGCCGATGACTATACAGCCGGCACTCATCTCAATGGCGCACAGCTGGCTTTCATAGCGGTTGCCGAGAATAACCATATCATTTTTGCCGATGTAATCCTCGAGCACGTCCGGATTAGCCGCCGCAACGACCACACTGCCCTGCTCAAACCGCTGGTCAATATCGCCAACCTCGAGCGTGCCGTCCAGCACATCGACCAGATTCCGATAGCTGGTCTTGGCCTCCGCCAACGCATTGGCGTCCTGATCCTCGATGTAGAAGCGCGCGATATCGCCCAGCGTCAGCAGACCCTTCAGGCGGCGATCCTCATCAACAACGGCCAGCGTCTGAATATCATTTTCGTTCATGTAATCCCATGCACGATGCAGCGACAGCTCCTCGCTGATGCCCGGCACCTCGCGGTACTGCACATCGCTCAGGCGCGGCTCAAACGACTTGATGTAGCGCGGCGGCTCCACGCCGAAGCGTTCGAGCACAAATTTGGTCTCCGCATTGACGTGACCCGCGCGGCAGGCTATGTATTCTCCGCCGGTCAGCCTGCGCTTGAGGTGCGCGTAGCAGATTGCAGAGCAAATGGAATCCGTATCCGGATTGCGGTGTCCGATAACAAAAACTGGGTTCATGCACTGATGCTCCTTTATGTGATAAGGGATGGCTCCCCTTCGGAATCCGTTTGATGGAATGAAACCTTGTGGTTTGATTGTATCATTTAACCGGGGAAATCGCAAGGTATGGAAGAGGAATCCGACTCAAAACCATCTGCGGCCGCACTGCGTAGGCGATGGAGCTGACAGCACGGATTCCGCCGCTGCACCGAAAATCCTGCCGAAGTCCGCTTCTCCGTCTGCTCACCTACCTTTTGAAAAACCGAAAATCGCAGCAGTCACCGCCGCAGCCCAGCGTTTTTGTGCGCGAAAAGCCGAGCTTGTGCAGTCCGCCGTAGGTCACGTCATCCACGTCGCAAAACAGCGGACACAGCTCCGGACAGCCGTTTTCCCGGCACGCCGTGTGCCAGAGACACTTGGTAATCGACGCGGAAAAGTGCGTTTTATCGTGTTCCTGTGTGCTCTCCCACAAGTCGGAGGTACGCATGATTTTGAGAAAACAATAGCTGTAAATCCGATAAAATCCCGGCACAGACTCCATTTTCACCGTAAAAGCGTGCTTTTCTGCTGCCACCCAGTCCATCATGTACGTCCGCATGTGCGTAAAGGTTTCCTCCGCAGGCAACTCTGTCTGCAGCACCTTGTACAGCGCAATGCGCGGCAGAATGGTCTGCACCAGTGCTTTCATCTGACTTTTGGACTTGTCTGCTGCGGTTTTGATTAACATATCCAGCGTTTTTCCCTGCCGTGAAAACAGCAAGCCGCCCCTGCTTCCGCCGAAGGTCTGTACCAAAAACTCCTTAATTTGCTTTTGCTGTTTGCTTTGCATAATTTCTTCATCTCTTTGCTTTTATGGGATTCCAGTGTCAATCCATAGTTAGTTCACCCTAACTATACCACACTGACTTCCAATATACCACCCTGATACACAAAAATACCTGCCGATAATCGACATAGTATTGCTTTTTCGGCATAGCCTGATCGAGCTTCACTTCCCATATCATTCCGTCAGATACTATGGCGCACATCAAAAACGGCTCTTTCCCGAAGGCAAGAACCGTTTCCCTTTGTCTTACATACCCAGAAACTGTACATACTCTGCGGCGGACATCAGCGGCGCATCCAGTTGTGTACGGGGCTCTGCTGTGACCTCGCCCTGTGCCGCAAACTCATAGCCGGCCTGCTCGGTCAGCAGCGGACTTTTGAGCGGGATTAGCCGGTCTGCAAAATTCTTAAGCAGCGCCGTCATGTTCCACGAGTACACTGGCGAGTCCAAGCAGACCACATCCGCAGACTGATATGCGCGAAGCAGCTTCTCCATGTCATCGTGCTGCACGCACTGTCCGATGCTGTAATCGCCAAGATGGTACAGCTCGGTTTCCGCTCCGGCACGAGCCGCGCCCGCCAGAAAGACCCCGAGCATGCGTCCAGCGGCACTCTTTTCGCCCACTGGACTGCCGTTGAATGCCGTAAATTTCATTGTTTTCTTTCCTCTTTCGTTTGCTGAAACCTATTGCAGCAAGCAAACGAGAGGGAAACAAGGAACGCTCCGTAGCGTCCAAAAAGCTCGCCGGTTTATCCCCTTCCCAAAATCGCATCCAGGTCCTGCTGCGGATTGGTGGTCGGGTGCAGATCGTAGGTCTCCACCAGTGTTTTGACCACGGTTTCCGACAGAAACGCCGGCAGCGTCGGTCCAAGGTAAATATTCTTCACGCCAAGCGCAAGCAGCGTCAGCAGGATGCACACCGCCTTCTGCTCGTACCACGAGAGCACGAGCGTGAGCGGCAGATCGTTGACCGTGCAGCCGAACGCATCCGCCAGTGCAAGCGCAACCTTGATGGCGCTGTACGCATCGTTGCACTGACCCATATCCAGAATGCGCGGCAGGCCGCCGATTTCGCCCAGATCGAGGTCATTGAAGCGGTATTTGCCGCACGCAAGCGTCAGAACCAGCGTATCCATCGGCGTGGATTTGACAAACTCGGTGTAGTAATTTCTGCCCGGATGCGCGCCGTCACAGCCGCCGACCAGAAAGATATGCCGCACCTTGCCGCTCTTGATGAGCGAGATAAGCTCCTCCGCGTGAGCCAGCACCGCGCCGTGTGCAAAGCCCGTCATCAGCATATGCCCGCCGTTGATGCCGCTCATGCTGTGGTCGTGCTCGTACCCGCCGAGCGCGAGCGCCTGCTCGATGATGGGCGAAAAGTCCTTGCGGCCGCACGCATCCGCCTCGATATGGCGCAGACCCGCATAGCCCACCACCGAAGTCGTGTACACGCGGTCCTGATAGCTTGGGCGCTGCGGCATCAGACAGTTGGTGGTGAACAGCACCGGCGCGGGAATGTTCTCGAACTCCGTCTGCTGGCTCTGCCATGCCGTGCCGAAATTGCCCGCAAGGTGCGGATGTTTTTTCAGTCCCGGATAGCCGTGCGCGGGCAGCATTTCGCTGTGCGTGTAGATGTTGATGCCCTTTCCCGCCGTCTGCTCGAGCAGCTGCGCCAAGTCGCCCAGGTCGTGCCCGGAAACCACGATGAACGGGCCTTTTTTGATGTCGGTCGGCACTTTTGCGGGCTGCGGCGTGCCGAATGTGCCCGTATTGGCCTCATCGAGCAGCTCCATGCACCGGAAATTCACCTGCCCGAACTCGACGATCAGCGCCAGCCATTCCTCGACCGAATGCGGGCGATTGACCGCGCACAGGCCCTTGTAAAACCACGCGCTCACCTCGTCATCCGTGTAGCCAAGATTCATCGCGTGGTGTGCATAGGCGGCCATGCCTTTCATGCCGAACAGCAGCGTGGAACGCAGCGAAACCGTATCCGTGTCGCCCTTCCACAGCTCCACGACCGCACACGGTTTTCCGCCGAATTTCTCTCGTTCCGCGCGTACCCGCTCGGTGAATTCCGCAATCGCCTGATTGTCAAAATTGACATTGGTCAAGGTGATGAACAGGCCGTCCATCAGCAGCCGGTCGACGATTTGTGTGCGTTGACCGGCCGCAGCTGCCGCCTCGGCCAAGCGAATGAGTTCGTACACCAGCTCATCCTGCAGCGCTGCCGTATCCGGCTGCTTGCCGCAGACACCCACGCTCACGCAGCACTTGTTGCCTGCGGTCTGCTGGCACTGAAAGCAAAACATATCTGACATGAAAACACACTCCTTTTACGAGTAGTGTTGCCAAATTTGTCAGAAGGTATGCGTTGTTTTTGTTTCTTCAGCTGCTTCTGCGCCTCCAGATACATGGGTTCGGTATCGCACCGATCGTTGGTATCCTGCTCAGCGAGATTGCACTCGACGGCAAGGCATCTACTCTGTCCACCGAAGCGTTTCGGTGGGATTGGTTTGGGTAATCTTCCAAAATCATTCGTGCACCGGGACAATCACATTCCTGCATCGTCTACTGAGATAAAAAGGCTGACCGGATTTTGATATGTACCCCCAATACTGGACACCCAGTATTGGGGGTACATATCATTGCTGTGCTTCAGCAAGTGGGATGTTGTTATATACTCTTATTCTTCCTCGTCCGCCAGCTTTGCCACGCGGACAAATTCATCCATTTCGCGTGTGCGCCATTTCTCCTTGTGGCTGAAAATCTGGCGGTAGAGCGAAATATAGCAGTCCTCGACCGACAAACGGATCAGCCTTCCCTCTTTTACGCTGTTCTCGACTGCGTACCACGGCAGAAAGGATACACCGCGGTCAATCTCAAGCATGCGAATGAGCAGCGAGGTATCACCGCACTCGAGCGACGGCGTAAGGATGGTCCGCCGCGCGGCAAGACGGCGGTTGAGTACACGGCGATAGTTATCCTGCTCGGTAAGGAAAAAAGGCTGCGTGAGCAGTTCCTCAATCGTCAGCTCTTTTCCGCCCAACTCCTCGCGCAGCGATGCAGACGCCACAAATACGATTTCCTCGCGCTGCTCCATCAGCTTGTTCCAGTTGTTGCTGTACAGCGGCTCATCGAGCACATAGATCATGTCCAGCTCGCCGCGTTCCATGTGCTCGATCAAATCCTCCGGCTCACCGACCGTGATGCGGATAGACACTTTCGGGTTGAATTTGCGGTACAGATGCAGCACTGTCGGCAGTTTGAGACATGCAAGCGACTCAATCGTGCCGATATGCAGCGAACCGTGCAGCTCTGCCGTGGATGTGACCGACATACGCGCCTGATTGACCTGATTCATCACGTCGCACGCATGGCTGAGAAAACGCTCGCCCGTGTCGGTCAGCGCGATACGCTTGCCCATGCGGTCGAACAGACGCGTGTCCAGTTCCTCCTCCAGCTGGCGTATCTGCACCGTTACCGCCGACTGTGAGTAGCCGAGGCTCTCTGCTGCGCGTGAAAAACTCTTAAACTGTGCTACCCGAATAAAGGTTGCAAGCTGCCGAAGCTCCATGAATTTCCCTCTCTCCCCTATATTATCAATATTTTGAATCGAAATGATAAAATATATGAATTTGACTTAACCCATTAAACAGAATATACTAAATCTGCAAAGAGGTCAAGAAAGAAATTGGAGGTTTACCACAGATTTTTTAATTATCCTTTTTACACAAAACCGCGTCCTATTTACAGCATTTCGCCTAAAATAAGCAGTTCTTTTTGTGCCCGGAGGCAGAAAATCTCGGCAGACTTTCACGGCAGCAGACCAAAGAGGGGCAAACAAACGGCCTGCGCCGCAAAGGGTAACACCGCATAACCGAACAAGTGCACTTTCCGTAAAGTGCCGCAGTTCAAATTGTTTGGTGCTGCCCGCCAAAAAGGAGGAAAAAAGAAATGGAAGAAAAGAAAAAATTCAAACTCGGATTACTGCCCAAGCTCATCATCGCCATCATTGTCGGCATCCTGTTCGGCCAGTTCCTGCCGGAAGGCTTCTGCCGCTTTGTGGTAACGCTCTCGTCGTTCTTCAGCCAGTTCCTGTCGTTTATCATCCCGCTGATGATCCTCGCGTATGTTACCATGGGCATTGCTAACCTCAAGAGCGGCGCGGGCAAGCTGCTGCTCATCACGGTTGCCATCGCCTACTGCTCGACCCTGATCGCAGGCTCGGCTTCATTCTTTGTAGCCGACACCCTGTTCCCGCACTTCATGAGTGCGGACGCGCTCGACAAGATCGCCGCAACCGCAGGCAACTCGCTGGAGCCGTACTTCAGCCTGGAAATTCCGGCGCTGATGAACACGCTGTCCGCTGTTGTTACGGCGTTTGTGCTCGGTCTGTGCATGTCCAGCCTGCGCGGCAAGACCATCGGCGACACGCTGTATAACGGCGTTTCCGACTTCTCCGGCATCATTGACTGCGTACTGCACAAGGTCATCATTCCGCTGCTGCCGCTTTACATCTGCGGCACGTTCACCGATATGACCAAGTCCGGCAAGACCTTTGCCATCCTCGGTATTCTGTGGAAGGTATTCATCGTTGTTATCATCATGCACCTGATCTGCATCTGCATCCAGTTCGTAATTGCAGGTCTGGTCAGCCACAAGAACCCGTTCACGCTCATCCGCAACCAGATTCCGGGCTACGCAACCGCACTGGGCACCCAGTCCTCTGCGGCTACCATTCCGGTCAACCTGCAGTGCGCTGAGGCAGACGGCGTTTCCGCTGAGATCCGCAACTTCACCGTTCCGCTGTGCGCGAACATCCACATGGCAGGCTCGATGATCACCATCACAGCCTGTGCTACCGCAGTCTGCCTGATGAACCAGCTGCCCATCTCCATCGGCACCGTTATCCCGTTCATCATGACCCTCGGCATTGCCATGGTCGCTTCTCCCGGTGCGCCGGGCGGCTCCATTATGACCGCCCTGCCCTTCCTGTACATGATCTTCGGCACCGAGGCCGGCGACCCGAGCGGCCCGATCTGCGCCATCATGGTTGCACTGTACATCACGCAGGACTCGTTCGGCACCGCCTGCAATGTTTCCGGCGACAACGCGATCGGCGTGATCGTGGAGACCATCTACCGCAGGTTTATCTGCAAATCCTCCGCTCAGTAAGGAGAATCCCCTATGTCCTTTATCAGTGTTTTTGATGTGCTGGGACCGAATATGATCGGTCCCTCCAGCTCCCATACCGCCGGCGCAGCCGTTCATCGCGTATCTGGCGCACAAGATGATCGCGCCGCCGCTTAAAAAGGTGGATTTCACCCTGTACGGCTCGTTCGCCAAGACCTATCACGGCCACGGCACTGACCGTGCGCTGCTCGGCGGCATCATGGGCTTTTCGACCGATGACACCCGCATCCGCAATTCGTTTTCGATTGCGACCGAGCGCGGTCTGTCCTACTCATTCACGCCGTGTGAGACCGAGACCGATGTTCATCCGAACACGGTGGACATCCGCATGGAGAACGCCGCCGGTCAGGTAATGACCATCCGCGGCGAGTCGCTCGGCGGCGGCAAGTGCCGCATCGCGCGCATTAACGGCGTTGAGGTTGACTTTACCGGTGAATACAGCACGGTCATCGTCGTTCAGCAGGACAAGCCGGGCGTTGTGGCGCACATCACCAAGGTGCTCAGCGACAAGGGTGTAAACATTGCGTTCATGCGCCTGTTCCGCGAGTCCAAGGGCAACACCGCCTACACCATCGTCGAGTCGGACGGCCATTTCCCCGAAGGCATTGAGGAACCGCTCAAAACAATCCCAACGTCCACGACGTCATGATCATCGAACCGTAAGGAGGAGAGCAGATTATGGATTTCAAAACGCATCCGAGCTGCTTGCACTCTGCACGCAGCAGCAGCTCCCCATCTCCGAGATCATGCGCCGCCGCGAGTGCCAGCTGGGCGAAACCACCCGCGATGAGGTCACGCACCGTATGAAGAGGGCGCTTGAAATCATGCGCTCATCCACGCTGACACCGCTCAAAACGCCGGTCAAGTCCATGGGCGGCCTGATTGGCGGCGAGGCAAAAAAGCTGGCGCAGCACGCGGCCAAAGGCCGCTCCATCTGCGGGGACGTACTGCACAAGGCGACGCAGTACGCGATGGCAGTGCTTGAGGTAAATGCTTCTATGGGTCTGATTGTCGCAGCACCGACCGCAGGCAGCGCCGGTGTTCTGCCGGGCATGCTGTTTGCCCTGCAGGACCGCTACAACATCTCGGATGAACGGCTGATCGACGCCCTGTTCAACGCCGGTGCGATCGGCTACCTTGCCATGCGCAACGCAACCGTTGCAGGCGCGGTCGGCGGCTGTCAGGCCGAGGTCGGCATCGCATCCGCAATGGCGGCCAGCGCGGCTGTCGAGCTGATGGGCGGCAAGCCCGAACAGTGCCTTGACGCGGCCTCCACCGTGCTGATGAACATGCTCGGTCTGGTCTGCGACCCGGTCGGCGGACTGGTCGAGTATCCATGCCAGAACCGCAACGCGGCAGGTGTAGCCAACGCGCTCGTTGCCGCTGAGCTGTCGCTGGCCGGTATCCATCAGTTTATCCCGTTCGACGAGATGCTGGGCACCATGTACGCGGTCGGCCGCCGCATCCCCACCGAGCTGCGCGAGACTGCCCTCGGCGGCTGCGCTGCCACACCGTCTGCATGTGCGAAATGCGGACTGTGCTCTTAAATCAGATCATATCGATACTCTTTTTCGCAGGACATTCCCACCCCTCGGGAATGTCCTTTTCACTTTTCGCTTACAGAATAAGCTCTTATCATGAAAGCAGAACCGCCCAAATCGAACTATCCCTCCCGGGCAGTAATCGGGAGGGATAGTTGTATCATTTGATTATTACTGATACTCCGCATTGAGGAACATGGACTTGATGGCGACAACCTCATCGTATTCCTCCTGCGAGACTGTGACATCCGCGTTCAGCGCCTTCAGGTCAGCCTTTACAACGTCGAGCGCCTGCGCGGCAGTCACTGCGCGGCCATCCATGACGGCACGCTGCATGCGGCGCAGCACAACCGGATGTGCATAGCGGGCCGGCAGCGGGAAATTCATATAATCCGCAAGGTAAGCCTGCATTTTCTCCTGTGCCTGCGCATCATTCTGTATGATGGAGGTACGGTTGTTGCGTGCTGTCGGCAGGACGCTGAAGCCTGCAAACGTGAAAATCGCGGCAAGACCGAACAGCGTAAAATAAATCGAGAACGAGCCGTGACGCACGAAGGAAACGATACCGTAAGCCAGCGCCGCAAATCCCAGCAGTGTGATCGCCATAGCGGCCCAGCGGTAGCTGCCGTTCGTACACTGAAAGTTCCGGCGGCGTTTTGCGGCCGCGCTCAGTCGTTCGGTCAGCTCAGGACGGCGCTCCAGATAGTCGATTGCGTTATCGAGTGCCCGCACGGTTTTCTCCGCCTGTGCGCTCATCGGCGGACGATTGCGCTCTTCTTCCTCCCGGCGGGCCTTCTCCTCGGCAATGCGCTGCTCTGCCGCCGCACTGACACACGGAATAGACGGATGCTCAGCTCGGATAACGCTCAGAAACTCATCGACCTGCTGCTCATACTTGAAATTGCACACCTTCTGTCCGCCGTCGAACTCCACGACCAGATAGGACAGCGTGGCGAAAATTGCCCTTGCCGGAAAAGCCGCCCTTGCTCATCGCAACGCGCTTATACACACGCGTTACCATGGAAAGCGGAACATAATACCGCCGGTCAACAAAAAAGCTGTTCAAATAGAGGGCATGCCTGCCGATGCCGCACGGACCGATTTTCCGACAGATTTTTCTATCCTCGGCAAGCGCCGCGTCATCAATGCGCCCGCGCTGAGCGGATAAGGTTTCAACATTTTCTGTCACCCCGCAATTATCGTTATGGATGGCCGCAGCCGACCGCACAAAGGAACGGTCGGCTGCAGCAATGCTATTATATTCAAGCAGATTTCTTTGCGCTGCGCTTCTTGGTCGCACGAATGAACAGTGCGAGCAGCAGTGCCGCGAATACAATACCGATCGGGTACGCCACTGCGGTATTGTAAATTACCGTGCCGTCCGCTGTCTTGCTGTTCAGCAGGCTGCCGAGGCACTCCGGCGCGAGGATGAAATAGGTGCAGGAAACTGCACTCATGAACGTAGCCGGAACAGCTGCCATCCAGAAGTTCTTCTTCTCGGTGAACAGGTACATAGCCGCTGCCCACAGAACGATCATAGCGAGCGTCTGGTTGGTCCAGCTGAAGTAACGCCAGATAACCGTGTAGTCGATCAGACCGGTCGCATTGCCGATGCCGAGGATAGCGCCGATACCCAGTACCGGGATACACAGCTTCAGGCGGTTTGCGTACGAACCCTGATCCATGTGGAACCAGTCGGACAGCGTCAGACGAGCGGAACGGAATGCGGTATCACCGGAAGTGATCGGGCAGACAACAACGCCGATCATGGCCAGAGCAATACCAACGCCGCCCATAGTCTTGGAGCATACATCGTAGATCGCTGCGGACTGACCGCCCGCCAGCGCTTCCGCCAGACCGGTGTTGAGACCGCCGGTGACCTCATACAGAGCACAGCCGGCTGCCGCCCAGATCAGTGCGATAATGCCTTCGGCTACCATTGCGCCGTAGAATACGAAGTGACCCTGCTTCTCGTTCTTCATGCAGCGAGCCATCAGC
>ENA-OQHN01000329-OQHN01000329.1-human-gut-metagenome-genome-assembly--contig:-NODE-329-length-17182-cov-6.130871_pt1 | contig 17182 bp, 15 predicted proteins | sample MGYA00242564_ERZ504721 | MGnify/ENA primary metagenome ERZ504721 (study PRJEB26092, sample SAMD00036212) | human gut metagenome | host: Homo sapiens | study: EMG produced TPA metagenomics assembly of...
TCAGTGAGGCCCTCATGTTCGGCAGGAACACCTCCGCGCAACCGGAAAAATAAGGAAAATGCATGCAACTGCCTAAACCCGAAAAAAATACATGACTAAACACGAAACACCGACTTGACGAAATACAATCCGGCATTCCAGGCCCATGCGCCTCATGACCTTCAGCACGCTCTTGTGGCTCACCCGCACCCCGAACTCGTGCACGAGGCACATGCGTATCTGCCGGTGGCCGCACCCGTTGGGCGTGCGCGCGAATATCTCGGCGACCATCGGCTCGATGTCCGGCCGGGTCACGGCGGCCGGATGCGACAGAAGATGGTAATACGTGCTTTTCGCCAGTCCGGCCGCCCTGAGCAGGTGCCGGAGCCGATGTCCCGGCCCCGCCAGCATGGAGACGATCACCGTTCTGTCCCGGTTGCCGATCTCCACGCCAGCAGGGCGTCGACTTTTTCCAGGTACGCGACCCTCGCCTTGAGGTACGCGTTCTCCTCCTCAAGGAGCTGTTCCCTTGTGGGAGCCGGCCTCGGCTTGGATTTCGCGCCGCTGGGCCTGCCCTTCGGTTTCGGACGCAGCGCGTCCGGGCCGCCGGACCGGTACTCGCGGCACCAGCGCTCCAACGGGGCGGGACCCGCGATCCTGTACTTCTCCATGACTTCGGCCTTCGTCAGCCCATGCTCCACATGGTCGCGCACCGCCGCGAGCTTCGTCTCGTAGTCGTATCTCCTGTTGCCTTCGCGTTCTCCCATGAGCGCCGCCTCCCCGCCAAACCGGTATGACAACACCCATTTTCCCGCGGTACTGACGGGCACGCCAAGCCGGCGGGCGAGAGAACCGCCTCCCGGCCCCGCCCCGGATCAGGTCGGCGACGACCCGCATGAAACCGTCATCGTAATGACGCCTGCGATCCCTACACATGAGAAACCGCACCTCCGATCATCGAATCTGAATTACTTCAGTCCAACAATCGGGGTGCGGTTCAGAATCAGGACCTTTTCGTATATGTTGTCGGTCTTACTCCGCCACGTCCACGGACAGAATCACGGCCGGCTCGAGCGGGCGATCCATCGGATCGGTGTCCAGTGCTTCGAGCTTATCGACGACCTTCTTGGAGTCGTCATCGGCGACCTCACCGAAGATGGTGTGGTGACCGTCCAGCCACGGGGTCGGCACGGTGGTGATGAAGAACTGGGAGCCGTTGGTGCCATGGACCTTACCGTCCATGCCGCGACGCAGACCGGCGTTGGCCATAGCCAACAGGTACGGCTTGTCGAACTTCAGGCTCGGGTCGATCTCATCGTCGAACTCGTAGCCAGGGCCGCCGGTACCGGTGCCCAGCGGGCAACCGCCCTGAATCATGAACTGCTTGATGATGCGGTGGAAGGTCAGGCCGTTGTAGAACTTGCCGTGGGAAGGCTGGCCGGTGTACGGGTCCGCCCATTCCTTCTCGCCGGTGGCGAGGCCCAGGAAGTTGGCCACGGTGTTCGGAGCCTTGTCGTCGAACAGGTTGATGGTGATGCTGCCCTCAGAGGTATTCATAATGATGGTAGTCATACGTTCCATGTTCTCATTGCCCCACGTCATTGACTGGCATTGCCGCCATCGCTGCTATCGAGTCGGCGATTGTCAGCCAATGAATTTGATGCCGGTTCCGCTGCTGCTACCGGTTGAGGAGCCGCTCGAACCGCTATTACCGGAGTTTGAACTGGATGATCCGCCCGTGGAGCTGGAAGAGGAACCGGAGCCATTGGCTGATCCTGAACCCGATCCGGTTGAACCGTTGCCGGTGCCGGTGGTGCCTCCGGTGGTGCCGGAACCGGTGGAACCGCCAGTCGTGCCCGAATTAGTGGAGGAATCGGTGCCGGTCGAACCATCGGTGGATCCATTGGTGTTGGAATCGGTTGAGGAGTCGGTGCCGGTTGAGCCGGACGTGCTTGAATCGGTGCCGTCGTTGGACGAGCCGGATGTGGAGTCCTTGGTGTTGGAATCATTCGAACCGTCGGTAATGCCCGGCTGCGGCAGTCCGTTATTCTGATTGGACGTGTCGGTCTGCGTTTTGGTGTCGGTTTGCGTGGGCGTGGTGGACGGAGTGATGATATGGTCCGTGCCACGGCCCTGCGTGACCAGCATGACGATGCCGGCGGTTACTGCCACGGCGAGCAGGCCGGATACCAGCGTGACGATAATGGCGGTGCGCTTCGAATTATGGGAGCGGGCCTTGCGCAGTTCATTGACCGAATAGGTTCGTCCGTTCGCTCGATTGGACACGACTTCGCGCGGCTTGCGCGCGGTGGAAACGGTATTGACCATGCCGGTCATCGTCGTATCGGACTCGGATTCGGCTGCCTTATCGGACTCGGATTCGGCTGCCTTATCGGACTTATTATCCGTAGTGTCATCGTCATTGCCGGAAGACGAGGCCGACTGTAGTTTCTCACCGGAGGCGGTGAGTATGTTTTGATAGATTTTGGTGGCCACCGCGGAGACGATGTAGCTGGCTGCCGCGCCGATTACCGAGCCGGCGATACCGATTTTCGATGCCAGTAAGAATGAGGTGACGGCGGCAAGGGTGCCCGCCACGATGGATGAGAGGGAAAGACCTTCGAAAAACTTCTTCACAAGACACGACCGTAAAGTGTCGGGCTGGAAGGTTGCTTAAGGCTCGGTGATACCGAGAGGATGCCTACACGAGACCTTCAAAACCTAGCCAGCGGAATGTGGAATGACTCAAAAATATGGTGCCGATGAGCAGTGGGAATCAGCGCAAAGTGGCGCAAAGTAGCGCAAAGAACAACCGAAATTGGTTCGCTTGGAGCGAAAACGACGTTCAGCAGAACGTCATGCAGCCCAAGCGAAGCTGCCGTTGCCGGCACCCAACTCGAAATGCAGTTTGGCGATGCCAAGTCCGATTTCCGATTGCACGCCTTCAAGAGCCTCGGCCTTCACCGTAACGGTTCAGGGCAATGGAGAACCCATGACCATCCATGGCCGAAACTGAATCGTCAGTTCCGGTGCAGCGACTGTTTGGTCGGCTTGATTACCGACATCAGCACGGCGACGAAGATCAGTGCAAAGCCCACCAGTGAACTCCACATGATTGTCTCGCCCCAGAACAGCGCGGAGAACGTGACAGCGAACAGACTTTCCGTACACATGATGATTGACGCCTGCGAGGCAGGCACGTGAGCCAGACCGATGTTCTGCATGATCTGGGCACTCATCGTGGCGCCGAGGAACAGATAGAGCACGCTGGCCACTACTGAGGGTGCCAGCCAGCTGGCGTTCGGCATGGGTTCGGTGAACAACGCGCCGATGATGAACAATACGCCGGCAACGCCGAACTGCACAAAAGTGACGGCGATAGGGTCGAAGCGTTTGGTGTAGACACCAAGGCAGGTCAGATTGAACGAGAAGATGACCGCGGTGGCGATGGTCAGCCAGTCGCCGGCACTCAGCGACAGCGAACCGCCCGGCTTCAGCGAGACGAAGCCGACGCCGATCAGACAGATCACGCCGGCGACCAGATTGATGGCCTTCGGGCGGTTTTTTGAAATAATCCACGTGGCGAACGGGGTGAGTACGCAGTAGGCGGCCGTCAGGAACGCGCTGCGGCCCGGTTCAATGGTCTGCAGGCCGATGGTCTGGGTGACCATCGTGCCCCAGTAGGTCAGGCCCACCACGAGCGCCGGCACAATGATTTTCGGCGTCAGATACGGCACGATGTGCTTATGGAACAAGGCCAGCATGCACAGGCAGGCGCCGATCATGCGCAGACCCATCAGCCATTGGGGCGGAATCGCCTCCATGGCGAATTTGGCGAGCAGATAGCTGCCACCCCATAATGCAGCGCAGCCCAGCAACATGAGTCGGGCGAGATTCGGGGGAAAGTTGCGGGACCAGCGGCTGCGCAGCTTGCTGAAACGTTCGACCAAACCCATGGTGCACCTCAGGACAGTTAGGAAAACTTGTGGCTCTCTCGGCTCACAGATTACGGGAACTACCGGCCAAAATCGACCGGTCGATGGGTGTCGGGTGTGTGACAGGTGTGTGGCTGGTGCGCGACCGGGGCATGGCATCGCCAAGCAGGCAAAAACCGGATGAAAGCTGTGCGAAGGTGAGGTTACTCACAGCGAACATCCGGGCTAGTCGCGTTCGAAACCGGTACTCTGGAAAGAGTAAGGATACGTTATCCGTAGCAATCATGAAAGGATTCGACATGGCAGTCATTACTCCGGAAATCAAGGAATTCATCAAGAACAACCTTGGCTGGATCACCACCGTCTCCAAGGACGGCGAACTGGACCTCGGCCCGAAGATGTCCCTGTTCGTGCTGGACGACACTCACATCGCCTACCACGAGCGCACCGCCGGCCAGCACTATGAGAACCTCAAGAACGGTTCCCCGCTGGTCATCGCTTTCGCCAACCTCGAGAAGAAGCAGGGCTACCGCTTCCGCGGCAACGTGGTGCTGCACGTTGACGACGACATCTACAACGAGCAGGTCAAGGTCGCCGAGGAAAAGGGCACCAAGAAGCCGGCCGTGATTCCGGTTCTCGAAGTCACCGAGATCCAGGACCTTGCCTCCGGTCCGACCGCCGGCAAGACCATCGCCAAGGACTGATTAGCTGACGTATTGGTGGCTTCCTCGTCAGAGGGAGCCACTTTTTCGCTTTTTAGTGCGCAGTACTAGGTGACGGCCTTGGGCGTCGGTGGTGGCGAAGAGGTAGGTGCTACCACCGTCCTTGAGTTTGAGTTTTTTGCGCAGCTGGGCCACGGTTAGGGGGAAATTGCGTACGGCGATGTTGGCGTGCGTGAGGCCGGCCAATAGCTGTTTCAGTTCTTTCTTGTTCATGGTGGCGATGGATTCGATGGCGAATGACCTGCCTGGAAAATCGGCAATAGGTTCGGCCGCCACGAACAGGTGGCTATTCGGGCTGATGTGATGCACGGCGAAGCGCTGTTCGAGAACATCAAAGCATCCGGCCTTCATGATTGAGGCGTTGGGCTCGTAAAGGTACTTCCAATGCGAGGAATCGAAGTCGTTCGCGCTTTCCTCAGACAGGGAATCTTCGGTATTGCAAGTATTGCGTGCAGCCAAGGCAGAATCGCTGATAGTGGTGTGATTGTCGCTGTTATCGCCGGCCTTGTACGACAGCACCTGCTCGTCATTAGCACATACCACGAGCGGTGAGGCGTAACGGCCGCGCCCCAACACCAGCAACAATTCCTTGCACTCATTCCCGGTGGAGACGATATGCACCTCATGTACCGCGCCGGCGAAATCGGCGACGGTCTTATGCCAGTCGAGCATGGGGGAGAGCTTGACCATGACCGTCGGTGCCTTGGCCAGCAGCATATCCTTCAGGGTCAGCACATCCGGCATGCAATCGGCAATCGCGTAGGTACGCGAGCCATGATCGTCACGGCGGGCCGGATCGAGGAAGATCATGGAGACTCGGCCAAGCGTGTCAAGCACTGCTGTTGAATCATCATTGATGACTTCGGCGTGGTCAAGGCCGAGTATCGGGAAATTATGGCGAGCGATATCACATAAAATGGATTGTTGTTCCACATATATGGCACGATTGAACACTCGGGACATGTAAGAAAAGTCGACGCCGAAACCGCCGGTCAGATCGACTAGGGATGTCGGGGAGTCGTCGTCGACTGCTTCTTCGGCCAACAATCGCTGTGCCAGCCGAGCCTTGTACTGTGCGGTGAATTGGCTGGAACATTGTTCCATTGGGACTTGCGGCGGGAAAATCAGCCCATCATGGGACGCCCAGTCAGGTAGCTTGAGTGAAGCGCGCTGCCAGCCGGCAATTTGCTCCAGCGCGAACGGCACATCCACGTCGCCATCATGCTTGGCGTGCAAGGCCACATCACGCACATCTTCACGGCGGTGTTTGGCGATGAACGCCCAAGTCGACTCAGAAATCTCCATGCCGCCATTCTAGGGGTTGTGCTGAGATGAGTATGGCAAACCGCAAGAGAACGAGGTGGCGAAAACCGATGATCGATGAAGTGATGATGCTGCGTCATGGCCGTACGCAATACAATCTCGAACATCGCTTGCAAGGCCAGATCGATGTGCCGCTCGACATCGTAGGCCAATGGCAGGTTGACCAGACCGGATTCGCGCTCGCTTCACGGTATTACTGGGCCAAGGTGAACCGACTTGCCGAGCATCCCGAAGCCATCGCCCAGCCCGGTCCTGACGCCGCCGAACGCACTGATACGCGCCAGTTCGAGGAGGCTCCCGCCGCCGGCCGGCGCATGGTGGTGATGACCTCCGACCTGTTCCGTGCCCAACAGACCGCACACGCCTTCGCCGATATTTTGGGATTGCCAGTCATCTGTGACCAACGACTGCGTGAACGCAGCTTCGGCGAGTGGGAAGGCATGACCCGCGCCGAAATCAAAGCCGTGGCAGCCGACGACTACGCCTCTTGGAAACAGCACACTGGGGGCGAAACCAAGCATGGTGTGGAAAGCCGTGCCGCCGTGGGGCAGCGAGGTGCCGATGCCGTGCGCGCACTGGTCATCGACTCCGCCTATTCAGACAGCACGCCCACCACGCTGATGCTCGTCACCCATGGCTCATGGATTACCGCCACCATCTCCAACCTGCTCGAACTTGACCCGGACGGCATGAACGCACTCGGCGGCATGCGCAACGCCTGTTGGTGCCGGCTCAAAGTGCGCCACAGCGTCAACGGCACCCCCATCGAACAGCCCCTGTGGGAGTTGGAGGAATACAACAAGGCTCCCGCCATCGCCGACAGCGCCGACTGGGAGAACGGGCCGACCGATCTGCGAGGACCGCACATGCCAAGTTGGCAGCCAATCGTCTGGTGATGGTCGCTATGCGAAACCCCGCTCGCAAATTCGAACGGTGGGTCTAGACTAATCTCGGTTTGGAACCGTACAGCGATAGAACAGTAAGAAAGCGCGGAAGGCGGGTGAGACGACATGCTGAGAATCTTCAGCTCGATCAATGGCCAAGTGGAGCAGATCGAGAAACCGGAAAACGGCTCCTGGTTATGTTTGAGCGAACCCACTGATGTGGAGCTCGCCACCGTCGCCTCGCAAACCGGCATCGACCTGGCCGACCTGCGTGCCCCTTTGGATGACGAGGAACGTTCACGTGTAGACGTCGAAGACGATTACACGATGATCATCGTCGACATTCCCACCGTGGAAGAGCGTGGCGGACGCGACTGGTACGAGACCATCCCGCTGTCGATCATCGTCACCGAAAACCTCATCATCACCGTCTGCATGCAGGACACGCCCGTGCTCCACCCATTCATGGAAGGCACGATCCGAGGCTTCAACACCTTTATGCGTTCGCGCTTCATCCTGCAGATCCTGTACCGCAACGCCACGATGTACCTGCGTTACCTGCGCATCATCGACCGCGAAAGCGACAAGCTTGAACTGAAGCTGCGCCACTCCATGCAGAACCGCGAGATCGTGATGCTCATGGAGCTGAGCAAGACTTTGGTGTATTTCACCACATCGCTGAAATCGAACGAAATCGTGATGGAGAAGCTCACCACCCTGCAACGCATCAAGCAATACCCGGACGACGAGGACCTGCTCGACGACGTCATCACCGAAAACAAGCAGGCTATCGAGATGGCCAACATTTACAGCGGCGTTCTTGCGAACATGACCGACGCTTTCGCCTCGATCGTGTCCAACAACCTGAACAACGTGATGCGCATCTTCACCATCATCTCCATCACCTGCGGCCTCGTCGGAATCCATGCTGCTGATCGCGTCGGTCGGCACAATCAACGGCTCGACATTGTCGGAAACCGTACTCGCAGTCGGAGGCACGGCCTTGGCGACCTGACGAGTGGACTTGATTTCCATGCTTTCCGGAGCGGCTGGCGCGATATCGTTACCGTTGCGTGGCGATCCCAACGAGAACGAAATCAGATCCTGCGACGCGCCGGCCACGGCGGACGAATCCGCATCGCATGCATCCACACCCTCGGTTTTGGCGATTTCATCACGCTCATCGTGGATGGACAGACCGTTCTTCTTATCCGGCACGACTTGCGCATCCACAACGTTCGGTTCCGCAGCGGATTTCGCTTCGGTTTCCTCCTTGCGTTTGCTTACAACAACATCACGGTCGGCCTTGCCGCGATCGATCGCCTGACGGATCTCACCTTCCGGCATAACATCGGTCGGCACCTGAGATTCGGCGATCCTGCGAATTTCCGCAAGCTCCTGCTCCCGCAAACGAGCGCGCTCCGCCTGCTCTTCCTGGGCGCGCTTGCGCTCTGCCGCAGCACGCTTCCTCATCTTGGAACGATACTTGGCGACTTTCCGCTCCCACGCTGCGGCCTGCTTGGCGGCCCTCACCCCCAAAGCGAGCACTCCAGCAAGCAGCGACGCAGGAATCAAAGCAAACAACGGACTGAAATGCAACACAAACGCACACATCAACACGACGATTGTGATCACCAGCATCGAGACAACAATAATCCGCCTTCTGCGGATCGCGGCACGACGAAGGGCACGGACATGCGCGATCCTTTCGTCGGTCAGCTTGCCCTCATGCGTCTCGTTGGACTGCATTATTGCCCCTTTCGCCTTTGCGGCGGTCTCATCGGAGAATCGCGTTCCACTGTCGGCATCCACCAGATGCAGCGACGGCGAAAAGCGGTCCTCTCGGTGCTCGATTACCCGCTTCATGCCTTTGACTGTCCGTTTGGGCAGCCAGAAAACCATGAGAATAATCACAATCGCAAGCACCACAACCGTGCTTAACGATTCATAACCCATAACTCATAAGAATAGGTGACATTCCGACATTCTCCGGGGTGCACGCCCCCGCGTGTCGAACATGTGCGCGAAAGCGCGTGTCGAACCTCGCCAACGGCTCACTCGCCCATCAACCGTGCGGTAAAGCCATTCGATGCGTACTCCGGCAGCAACGCATACGATTCATGGTCACGCCATTGCCCGTTCACGAACATGTACGCCTTGCGCATCCCCTCATAGGATGCCCCCACTTTGAGTGCCACCTTACGTGAACGTTCGTTTTCGGGAAGCAAGTCGATCTCCACACGATGCAATTGCGGCCCGGAAGGGTCGAACATCGCCCAATCAGCCAATAGCGTAACAGCCATCGGCGCATATCCACGCCCCGCACACCGCTCATCGACCCAATAGCCAACCACGCCGGTACGCATGGCGCCATAGCAGATGGCCCCTAACGAAATCTGGCCGACGATACGCCCATGATGCTCGATGGCGAACACCACTCCGGTGCCGTTTCGCTCGTTGCATCGCATCGCACGCACCCACTCGTTGAACGACATCGATGCGCCATGCACCGGATCCCCGGATTCCCAAGGCTTCAACCAATCGTCGTTGCGCCAGCGGACTTCGTTCCATTCGTCGCAGTCGTCAGTAGTCAGCGGACGCAGGATTATGGGAACGTGAAGCCCATGTGCCTGAATGAACCGCGGAACATCAATGGCATTGGGATCCGAACGCATCATGCCGCGCAAAGATTGCAAAATCGTCACGCCCTCATTCTGCCATACGCATAACATTTCCGATTGCGCGCAGCCATCCCGTGGTACAACATGCGGTATGACCACGAACATGCAAGCCGACGTCATGGAAAACAGCGTCTGTGACGAAGCCGCGAACCAACGTGAGCTGAAAAAAGCAATGGCGCGCACACGCAATCGCACGAAGAAAGCAGACCAGTAAGGAGGAACGACTGGAAGCCGGCCGCAAGTTGGCCGAACAGGCGCGGAAGGCGAATCTCATTCATTCGTTCACCACGGTGGCCGCATTCGCGTCCATGGGCAGCGAAATGTCGATGATGCCGATGCTGCAGGCATTATTCGATTCGAATTGCCACGTGCTGGTGCCACGGCTCGGATCCGGCATGGATATTGGCTGGAGCGAACTTGGCGACATTCACGATCTGCAGGACCAGACCAACAGCGACGGGTCCATCAATACGCACCGCCCGCAAGAGCCGGGCAATAGCGCAAACGGACCTGAAGCGCTGAAAAACGCCGGTCTGATCATTGTTCCCGCCCTTGCCGTCGACCAAGAGGGATTCCGTCTGGGACGTGGCGGAGGGTGGTATGACCGCGCGCTCGAGTATCGTGCGGCCGGCGCACGGGTGGTGGCGGTTTGCTGGCCGTGGGAGCCGACGGACAAGCCTGTTCCGCACGAAGACCACGATATTCCCGTCGATGGCGTGCTCACTCCGAACGGATTTACGGCCATACGCGAATAAGATGTCCGAAGATAAGACGTTCACGCAGCCGTCTCAGGGAACGTACTAGGATATGTCCCGTTAAGAAATTTGAGAACCTGGTTGAAGCGAGGATACTTTGCCTACTTACCATTACCGTTGCAAGAACTGCAACTACGATTTCACCGAACAGCAGTCATTCACCGACGATCCGATCACCGTTTGCCCGAAATGCGGCGAAGAGCAGGTCCGCAAGGTGTATTCCGCCCCGCCGATCGAATTCAAGGGATCTGGTTTCTATCGCACCGACAAGTCCAAGTGAGCGAAAACGAATACACGTAACCGAGCAGCCGAAGCAAGGAAACGAGTCAAATAACCAGGGTCAGCAAACCTTGGAAAACAAGGCGACACGCCGAATCCTGTGGATAACTCGCATCCTCCGACCACAACCCTCGATCCGGCTTGCGCAGCAACTATTCGTAAGGTCATCATGCATGAATGGTGACCTTTTTTCATGACCTTAGCCAACGTCTGCAAGGCACGGACGGCAAACACACGAACCGCGCACCGTCTTCGGCGCCTCATCGACGACGACGAAACGCGCAATTGCATCGTCTACTTGCTTCGCTGTGCGCCGGACTTGCCATATTCGCGGCCCTGCAGTGCGTGCGATTGACGATTTCCACGCAATCCGTCGTCATTGCGGCGAAGTCCATCGCCAAAGGCGGCGTGATTTCCGCGGATTCGCTTGCTTTGCGAGATATTCCATACGATGAGGCCCTGCGCAGCGTTGCTCACGATATCGATGATGCCGTCGGGCTGATTGCCCAAGTGGATATTGCGGAAGGCAGCATCGTCACCTCGGCCATGGCTCGCGCTTCCCCCGTTGTTCCCAAAGGATATACGGCGGTCGAAGTTCGGTTGGCGAGTTCCGCCGACAGTCTGACGATTGGCGATACGGTGACGCTTTCCAGCGCCACGATGTTCAGCGAGGCCACGCCGGAAACGGTACCGGATATGGATGCGGTGTCGTTACGTGAGCTGTGCACGGGAGCGATATTGACCGCGAAACCTTCACGGAATGCGGACGGCGACACGCTTGCGGTGTTTGCCATGCCTCCTCATGAGGCGGCAACCGTATTGCAGGCCCAAGAATACAGCGCGATCATCGCCATCGTCGGTTCGTAACGGCATTCCCAAGCGAATCCGCAGCACCATCATGCGGAATATATGAAATTCGGGAGGTCTGAACGTATCAGAACCTCCCGTATAGCAGACGAACGTCAGCGCTCCCGCTCGGAGAACACGCCCCAATGCGGTGGCAGCTCGCCCAGAATACGCTTGTCGTCGTCAGCATTGCGCTGGCGTTCGGTAAGCACATCGGACGGTTCAAGCTTGACGCCATCGGCATCGAACAGTTCCGTACCCTGCCGAACCACACGCTTGTGTTTGCGCGCCGTACGGCGGGTGGCGGAGTATCCGGACACCACACGCACGGCAGACTGGTCAGATTCCGCGGACTCTTGGATGGAGGGTTCGTCGACGCTCACTTGACCTCCTGATACAGGTCGCTCAAGCGTGCCACGATGCGATCCACTTCCTTGTCTGGATTCACGAACGCGCCAACGCTCCACACGGTCATAACGGACCAGCCAAGCGATTCGATGTTCTGCAAAAGCACGCGGTGGCGTTCCCTGGTGGACTGCAATCCCATGAACTGCGCATCGTCGGTAAGCACGGCCAATGCGAACGGCTTGTCGTTCAGGCCAACCACCAGCGGCAGCTTGGAACCATTGTCGAAACCGTAGTCGACGGCCACATTCAAACCGCGGGCACGAATACGGTCGGCAAGATCGTTGAGCAATACGTTCGAACCGTTCGTCTTGACGACTGGACGCACCACGCTGTCATCGAGCTGTTCCGCCCAGCGAAGCACCGTTTTCAGCATCTTCGGACCAGCTTGGTGCAGGCGCTCGTCATCCATGTCAGCTGACGAGAATGCGGACACGATGTCAAGATGACGATCCGGCACGGCCAACGCATCCAGCAACATACCCCGTCCGCCTTCGGATTCCAACGCTCCAAACTGTTGCAGCAGCCTTCCATGAGAAGTCTTCGCGTAGCACATCGCAAGAATCGCATCGGTGGCATGCGCGCCGGCCACATCGGAAATGTCCACGATGCGCACATGACGCAAGAACATGCCCATGGCCTTGTTCTTATTGGCGATCGCCTTAAGCTCGGCTCCCAGTCGGGTGCGGAACGTATGGGTCAGCGTCACCACGGTAAGCATGTACGATGCAGGCACGATCGTGAAACCGGCGGCACGCTTGGTGATCAGCCTGACCACCTCGTCGATTTCCTGCTGGCTGCTTTCCACCAGTCCGGACGTGATGACCGGCACGCCATTGGCATCGGCCACAAAATGGTAGGCGACCTCGCCCTGCGCGCCTTCCCTGGCCACGTCGAAGGGCACGGAACCGTAGCCTTCCGATTCCAGGAACGCGTTGAGCTTCGGCGCACGGCGAACAGGACGATTGGCGATTTTCACGCTCGGCAGCAATGCGATGAGACGCTTCAGACCGTCGGAAGTGACGGTTTCGCGATGCGCGATCACCACCACCTGCTTGGCTCGGCTGATGATGCTGAGCAGTTCGATGGATTGAATATGCGCTGCGGCATCGATGATCACGACGTCGGCCAATGGCGCCGGATCGGTGATGGCCGCAAGCGTGGCAGGAGTCGCAACGAGAATAGGCTTCGCCGCGGCGAGAATCTGCGGATGCTCCTTATGCAGGCAGTTCAGCGAAACATTACGGGCGCCGGCAAGCGTGGTATGCAGCAGATTGGCCTCCTGCGTGCGCGAGAACAGCATGTCGCACAGACGGCGCATGGATTCCTGCGCCACCATCGGACCGACCGAACGCACATGTTCCACATCGACCTGGGCGAACCGCTCCGCAGCGCCCTGCAATGCCGACCCATCCTGATTGGAAATGATCGCGGAGGATTTCACGATGTCTTCGAACGCCGTGGTCCACCATGCCAGCTGCAGTTCCCCTGCAACGGCATCGTTGGCAACGCCACGATTGTTCAGATCTTCGACCAGCTCGTCGAGGCCGACCGAATGGAATTCACGTTCCAGACGGGCGCGCTCAGGCAGAATATCAAGCGACTGCTTATCGTCATACAGGGCCTTCAAACGCTCTTCGACCTGATTGAAATCAACGGTTTCAAGATTGCCGCCCTGCGGGGTTGTGGCAAGCACCGCATTCAACGCGGTCATATCCCGATTGAGATTCTCCTGCGTTTCGATAATGTCATCCAGCTTGGCGGGCAATACCGGCCAGCCGCCATGAGGCACGAACATATGCCACTGATCGGCCTGCTTGGACACCACCAGCAACGCCTCATGCAGGTTCTCCACTTGGGCGCCGACGCGCAGCAAACCCTTGGCTTCCTTGATGTGGCGGCGACGCTCCCAGAAGCCCATGGACGTACCTTCGGCCTTGCGCTCGGCCTTCGGCTTGGTCGCCTCGATCATGGAGGCAATGTCACGTTCGAAAATCTCCGGCTGGAATACGTCAAGCACACGGCGCAGGTTCTTCAGCACCATGACCTGACGGCTCCACTCCTGCGCGGTCGTGGGAATCGGGAATCCGCAGGTCTGTACCGTACTGGCCACCTGCTCGCGGGTGGCGGGCAACACCTTGCGCAACAGCTCAACCACACGCTGGTATGCGCTCACCGCCTCCTCTTCGGAATACAGCGATGCCTTATACCATGCGGTGTCGTTCTCCGTAATGGTGTATTCGCCAAGCTCGCCCGCACGCTGCAGTTTCGCAGCCCAATCCTCGATCTTGTCCGCGATGGAATGCGCGGTCTGCTTGTTCAAACGCACATGCGTGGTCGGATGGGTGGGCAATGCCGCAATCTGCGCGAGATTCTGAATCGTCTGGTAGGCGGATACACCCCACTCCTGACTCACGCCGTGAAGATCGCCCAGATAACGGGTCAAACGCGAACGCACGCCAACCAGCTCATCGGCAATCTGATCAAAACGGGAGGAAGCAACCCCCGATTGGAAGCCGACGGCTGCAATCAGCTGACGGTCAATCGCAGCGTTGGCACCATCATCGGCGATATCCAGCAGCTGTCCGCTCATTTCGTTTGCGGCAACGGCCTGTACAAAACGACGCTTCTGATCGGTCACACACGGCACATAGAGCACAGACCGTCCGTTCATCACGCAACGCGACGCAATCGCCGCGGCCTGCTCGGCGGTATTGTTGGCGATCGCACTATCCACAAACAGCGAATGGCCCGCGGAAGCAAGCTGCGAGGCGTATCGGACGGTATTGTCCGCATCGCCGACCTCATACTCGCCATGAGGATCGGCATCAAACGGACTGTACTCCGGAATTTCGGCACCTTCCAACGCTTCGGCGGCGGACTTGTCTCCCGCCAAAGCGTCCAAGGCGGTATTGCCGGTCGGACCTTGCGCCAACTGGTCGATGATCTTCCGGCTTTCCACCAGCATCTGCGATGCCGGATCCATAAAGCATCCGAGAATAATGTGCCGTTCGATCTCAAAATCAGGGAACGCGTTGGCCGCAAGGCGTGTGATGGCAGCGAACACCGCGGATGTTTCCGGCGTGCCGCTTTCGTAATTCGAACCGTCGAACAGCTTGGACTCGTCCAATACGACGTTGTTCTCGCGCAGCACGGCGGCGAAAGCCGCATTCAAGCGTACGCGCCCTGTGAACGCGATCACCGTACCGTTTTCAATATTGCGTCCTTCTTTGCGCACCTCGACCGGATACATGAGTACCGGCATCTGGTTGCCTTTCCAGATGGCCACGCCAACCACCAAAGACAGTTCGCCCACGCCGCTGACACGGCTTTTCGCCTCACGATCGTCGAGCACACGCTCCACACGACGCCCGGCGGCACGCAACATGCCGTTGTCGCGGAACAAGGAATCAAGTTGCACATGCCCGCTGGCGAACAGCTGCGCGATGCCGGACGGATGCGCATGCGTCATGTCAAGCTGGGCGCTCAGCTGCGTCACGTCCTCAAGCGGCGACGGCGATAGACCAAGACGGTACTTCTCACGCCACCCCCGAATACGATCCAGCGCGGTGACGGTCTCGTTGCTTTCGCTCATGTATTGACTCACTTCCCTACCGCTTTGCGGTATTCCGCATACCCCGGATTATGTGACAGGGCCGCGTCGATGTCTGCATTGCCCAAAGCTCCCAGCCATGCGTACAAATCGTCGTACAGCGACGGGTTCATGGCAAGGAACGGCAGCAGCTCCGGATGACGTGCCATCTCGAACTGCACGGTGAAATCGTCGGTGCGTTTGGCATCATCCGACGTCAGTCCGTCGACTTCAATGGTCTGTTCCTGCTTGGCAAGCTCTCCCTTGGCGACTCGATCGAACACCGATCCGGGTTCAAAAGCCGGTTTGAATACGCTGGTTTCGTCCGGTGTCGGCTCGCTCACAATCTGTGGCTGCTCCGTGTTATGCGGCCTGAAACGCTCGTCGTCGTCCCGTTGCGCCGCTTCTTCCGGTTGAATCGGATTGGTACCGGATTGTTCTGCAATTTCATTGCGCTGCTCGTGCGTTTTTTCCGCTTGTTGTTCAGGCATGTCGCTGCTATCCGGCAATGCCACGATAATCGGCTTGCTTGGTCTTGCGCTGAATAGTTTGCTCACGGGAATCGTGTCGTGTTCGACGTCGTTGCCTGCGATGACTTGCGTCCGCGATTGGGATTCGGGCAGCATAACCGGCTTTTCCTTTTCGGCGGCGTTCTTCTTGGCCCCTTCTTCCGCCGCCTGCTGTTCCGCCACGGCATCTGCCTCGGCTGCGGCGTCGGCGAAGAGGTCACGTGGCGCGTTATCCACGACGTCGTTATGCTGCACCAGCGAAACGGATGGGAGATCCCCATAATCCGGCTCGTTGGATCGAACTGGCGCGAAAGACTGACGTTCGGAGCGTTGCATGAGATTCACACGATTGGCGACGTTGCGCGCGTTGAACAATGCGGTCGGCTCTCCGGCACGCAGATTGAGAATGTCGTCGACCGACATATCGGCGGCGTCGGGCTCCTGCGACGCCTCATCGGACACTGCGTAGGAGAACAGATTAGATACCGGAGCTGACGTGGTACTCTCGGATTCGGGCATGGCGCTCACGCTGTCACGTTCAAAAGTGACGCGTACGTCGCCGAATTGCAAGGTCATTGGCGTGGCTGGCAGTTTGAAATCCTCATCCGCGGGCAGACGCATCAATTGGCCGTTGTCGGCCACTACAAACGAACCATTGGTCGACTTGAGATCACGTACGGAAGCGTTGCCCTGCGCGTCGACTGAAACAATGGCATGCCGTTTCGACATGGATTTGTTCGTATCCATAATGTCAAGGCGCGCGAATCCGTCATCCGCCAGAGGACGTAACGGCTTGCGGCCGATTTCCACGCTTTCGCCGCTGCCCAGCTTCTTCAGTTCGGTTCCATCAACCTTGACGGTCCACTGCTGTGCCGTTCGTTGATCTTCGCTCACCGTTGTCGGCCTTCCTTTCACACATACCACTACTTGTCATTGTGTCATGCCTTGCCACGTATTTCAGGATTATGACGCGATTAATTGACAACTTTCGCCTAATTCCCCCATTGTATGGCACGATATGGAAGCATTCATGCCTAAATCGGATTTTATTGGATCGTCAGCGAAAGAAAATCCCGTAATATGCGGAAAACCCCGCCGCCTTGTGGCGAACGGGGTTTCCACTCAAGATTGTGATATGCGGCTTCAAGCCGCGCGAATCACTTGAGCTCGACGGTGGCGCCGGCTTCTTCGAGCTGGGACTTGGCCTTCTCGGCGTCTTCCTTCTTGGCCTTCTCCAGGACAGCCTTCGGAGCGCCGTCGACGAGAGCCTTG
>ENA-OQHN01000331-OQHN01000331.1-human-gut-metagenome-genome-assembly--contig:-NODE-331-length-17098-cov-3.886925_pt1 | contig 17098 bp, 12 predicted proteins | sample MGYA00242564_ERZ504721 | MGnify/ENA primary metagenome ERZ504721 (study PRJEB26092, sample SAMD00036212) | human gut metagenome | host: Homo sapiens | study: EMG produced TPA metagenomics assembly of...
TTTCAAGGGCTTCCTGCTGAGGCTTCAGAAGTCATTCTTTTGTCTCAGCGCTTGGCGCTCAAGTATAATACCACACCCCGGCAATCTTGTCAACACTTTTTGACATCTTTTTTCCAATTTCTTTGCGGTAGTGGTAAACGCCCTCTCAGGCGCTCCCGCGCCAGCTCCCCCAAAGGGGGAGCCAAGCCGTAAAGTTCAGTACTAAAGTATTAGGCGCAATGAGAAAGTTTCCGGCAGTGCTCTTGGCTCTCCCTTTGGGAGAGCTGTCACCGCAGGTGACTGAGAGGGCGCAGCAAGGCTAATGGGTGCTGCACCTCATCCGGCGCTGCCTTATATTATTACATTATATAGGCAGAGCAAATCCCAACCGGGTATAGACGGCGGCTGATATTACTCGCCGGAAAGCAAGTCGCTCTGTCAAGAGTTTCCGTGCAAAATTTTGTCCCGAAAAATATCCACGATTTTTGGCGATTGCTACAAAACGCAAAATATAGTGGTATTTTGCTTGACTTGCCACTAGATAATGATAAAATAGAGCTACATTCAGTTTGTTGGATATCGTTGTGCGCAGACGGGTATCTCTTATGGTAAGAGGTACCCGTTCACAATGCGCCTATATAGAAGGAGGAGAACCGATGAAGATCATCAAACGAAACGGTGCAGAAGTTCCTTTTGATATTACCAAGATCATCACCGCCGTTACCAAAGCCAGCGATTCCGTGGGCGGTCAGGCTCGCCTGAGCCGGGAGCAGATCACCCAGATCGCCGCAGCCGTTACCGACCAGTGCCAGCAGCTTAACCGCGCAGTCAGCGTGGAAGAGGTGCAGGATCTGGTGGAGAACCAGCTGATGGACATTCAGGCGCACGATGTGGCACGGCACTATATCACCTACCGCTACGTCCAGAGCCTGAAGCGTCAGACCAACACCACCGACGAGCGTATTCTGAGCCTGATCGAGTGCCAGAACGAAGAGGTCAAGCAGGAGAACGCCAACAAGAACCCCACCGTCAACAGTGTACAGCGCGACTATATGGCCGGCGAGATCTCCAAGGATCTGACCGCCCGTCTGCTGCTGGACCCGGAGATCGTAAAGGCACATCAGGAGGGTCTGATCCACTTCCACGATTCCGACTACTTTGCCCAGCACATGCACAACTGCGATCTGGTGAATCTGGAGGATATGCTGCAGAACGGCACCGTCATCTCCGGCACCTATATCGAGAAGCCGCACAGCTTCTCCACTGCCTGCAACATTGCCACCCAGATCATTGCACAGGTGGCCTCCAACCAGTACGGCGGCCAGAGCATCAGCCTGACCCATCTGGCTCCCTTTGTGGACGTCTCCCGCAAGAAGATCGCCGCTGAGGTAGAGCTGGAGATGGAAGGTCTGGACGTCTCTGCCGAGCGCAAGAAGGAGATCGTGGAGCGCCGTCTGCGCAACGAGATCAACCGCGGCGTGCAGACCATCCAGTATCAGGTGGTCACCCTGATGACCACCAACGGTCAGGCACCCTTTATTACCGTGTTCATGTATCTGGGCGAGGCCCGCAACCCGCAGGAAAAGGCCGACCTTGCCATCATTATCGAGGAGACCATCCGCCAGCGCTATCAGGGCGTGAAGAACGAGGCCGGTGTATGGATCACCCCCGCCTTCCCCAAGCTGATCTATGTGCTGGAAGAGGACAACATCCGCCCAGGCACTCCCTACTACTACCTGACCGAGCTGGCCGCCAAGTGCACCGCTAAGCGCATGGTGCCGGACTATATCTCGGAAAAGAAGATGCTGGAACTCAAGGTGGACAAGAACGGCGAGGGCCACTGCTACACCTGCATGGGCTGCCGCAGCTTCCTGACCCCCTATGTGGACCCCGAGACCGGCAAGCCCAAGTACTATGGCCGCTTCAATCAGGGCGTGGTCACCATCAATCTGGTGGACGTTGCCCTGAGCTCCGGCGGCAACTTTGAAAAGTTCTGGAAGATCTTTGACGAGCGTCTGGATCTGTGCCACCGGGCTTTGCAGGCACGCCATAAGCGGCTGCTGGGCACCCCCAGCGACGCTGCTCCCATCCTGTGGCAGTACGGCGCGCTGGCACGCCTGAAGAAGGGCGAAAAGATCGACAAGCTGCTCTTCGGCGGCTACTCCACCATCAGTCTGGGCTATGCCGGCCTGTACGAGTGTGTGAAGTATATGACCGGCAAGAGCCACACCGATGCCGGTGCCAAGCCCTTTGCCCTGAGCGTGATGCAGCACATGAACGACAAGTGCAACGCGTGGAAGAAGGCCGAGAACATGGACTACTCCCTCTACGGCACCCCGCTGGAATCCACCACCTACAAGTTTGCCAAGTGCCTGCAAAAGCGCTTTGGCATCGTGAAAGGCATCACGGACAAGAACTATATCACCAACAGCTACCACGTCCATGTCTCCGAGCCCATCGACGCCTTTACCAAGCTGAAATTCGAGGCCGACTTCCAGCGCCTGTCCCCGGGCGGTGCCATCAGCTATGTGGAAGTGCCCAACATGCAGGACAATCTGGAAGCCGTCATAAGCGTGCTGCAGTTCATCTACGACAACATCATGTACGCCGAGTTGAACACCAAGTCCGACTACTGTCAGGTGTGCGGCTACGATGGCGAGATCAAGATTGTGGAGGACGACGGCAAGCTGGTGTGGGAGTGCCCCAAGTGCGGCAACCGCGACCAGAACAAGCTGAACGTCGCCCGCCGCACCTGCGGTTACATCGGCACCCAGTTCTGGAACCAGGGCCGCACGCAGGAGATCAAGGATCGCGTGCTGCATCTGTAACAACAGCTAAATTTTATTTTTGATTTGATATTTGGAGCGGCCTTTCGGCCGCTCCAAATATCTTTTCAGCAAACGACAGGAACATGAGCATGAACTACGCAAACATCAAATATTACGATATCGCCAACGGCCCCGGGGTGCGCACCAGCGTTTTTGTGTCCGGCTGCCGCCACCACTGCCCGGGCTGCTTCAACGCCGTGGCATGGGATTTTGACTACGGTCAGCCCTTTGATAAAACCGTGCGCAACGAGGTATTCGCCTCCTGTCAGCCGGACTATATCGCCGGGCTCTCCCTGCTGGGCGGCGAACCCTTTGAACCAGAGAACCAGCGGGAGCTGCTGCCCTTTGTGCGCAACTTCAAGGCTCTGTACCCCGCCAAGACGGTGTGGTGCTACTCCGGCTACACGTGGGAGCAGCTTACCGGCGCAGAGCCCAGCCCCGCGCGGTGTGAGGTGACCGACGAGCTGCTGGCACTGCTGGATGTGCTGGTGGACGGCAGATTCGTGCAGGCCGAGCACGACATCTCCCTGCGCTTCCGCGGCAGCCGCAACCAGCGCCTGCTGGACGTACCCAAGTCCCTTGCCGCCGGGCAGCCCGTGTGGTGGGAGGACGAAAAGGTATTCGCCACCCATACCATGGAACGGTAAGCGGTGCTGAACTCCTTCTCGTGAAAATGCGTTTGTCGCGGCCCGCAGGCCGCGACAAACGCTCTATTAAAAATAATTCTTCCGCTGAATATGGCCAAAGCAACGCGGAGGCCATTCGAAATCGTCCCGCACTAAAAGAAGCCGCTGCACAGACTGTGCAGCGGCTTCTTTCTTTTCTCACTCCCGGCTGCCCACGGCGTCCTCGATGACGCGCAGAAAAGCGTTGCCGTAGCGGGCGGCCTTCTTTTCGCCCACGCCGCTGATGTTCAGCAGCTCGTCGATGCTCATAGGCTTTTTCTCTGCCATCTCCCGCAGGGTGGCATCGTTAAACACCATAAAGGCGGGCAGGTTCTGCTTGCCCGCAAGGCGCTTGCGCACCGCATACAGGGCGTTGAGCAGCTTTTCGTCCGCCTCGCTCAGGCTGCCCGCTGCGGCGGGCTTTGCGCGGCGGGGCTTTTCCAGCCGGTCGGCGCTCTGGGCGGCACGGCGGCGGGCGTACTCCACCTGCAGCTGGGCTTCCTGCTCGGCGGCAAGGCAGCAGGAGCAGTTGCCGCACTTTTTGGGCGCGGCTTCTCCGAAGTATTGCAGCAGAAAGCCGCGCAGACAGTGCTGGGTGGTGGAGTAGAAGGTCATGTACTTGAGCCGCTCCTCTGCCTTGCGGGCGGCTTCGGCCTTTACATCCGCGGGCAGACCATTGTCCGCCTCCCGCTCCTTGTCGATGAAAAAGCGGATGGTGCGCACATCCGTGCCGGAATACAGCAGGGTACACCGGGCGGGCTGACCGTCGCGCCCGGCGCGTCCGGCCTCCTGATAATAGCTTTCCAAGTCCTTAGGCATATTATAATGGATGACGAACCGCACGTTGGGCTTGTCGATGCCCATGCCAAAGGCATTGGTGGCCACCATCACCTGCACACGGTCATAGAGGAAATCGTCCTGATTCTGCCGCCGGGTGTCCGCATCCAGCTTGGCGTGGTAGGCTGCCGCCCGGATGCTGCGGCTCTGCAGCAGCTGCACCGTCTCGTCCACCTGCCGGGTGGTGCTGCAATACACGATGCCCGCATGATTGCCCTCTTTGAGCACCAGTTCCAGCAGCTCTTTTGGCTTCTGGCTGGGCAGTGCCCGCCGGGTCTCAAAGTACAGGTTGGGGCGGTCGAAGCTGGTAGTCACCTCGTAGGGCGCTTGCAGCGCCAGATGGGTGCGGATATCCTCCCGCACATGGGCGGTGGCGGTGGCGGTGAACGCGCCCATGACCGGTCGGCTGGGCAGGCTGTCCACAAACGCCTTGATGCGCAGATAGCTGGGGCGGAAATCCTGTCCCCACTGGCTGATGCAGTGCGCCTCGTCCACCGTGACCATGCTGATCTGCCGCTCCTGCGCGAACCGCTGGAAGCCCGGCATCTCCAGCCGCTCCGGTGCTACATAGATGATCTTATACCAGCCCTCCCGGGCGCGATGCAGCATCAGCGCCTTCTGGTTGTCGGTCAGGCTGTTGTTCAGAAAAGCCGCCGCCACGCCCGCCTGCACCAGCGCCCCCACCTGATCCTTCATCAGGCTGACCAGCGGGGACACCACGATGGTGATGCCCGGCAAAAGCAGCGCCGGCACCTGATAGCAGATGGATTTGCCCGCGCCGGTGGGCATGACCGCCAGCACATCCTGTCCGGCCAGCAGGCGGCTGACGATCTGCTCCTGCCCGGGGCGGAAGCTGTCGTAGCCGAAAACTTTTTTCAGGATACTGTGCGGGTTTTCCATGGTTTCCTCCGTTATATATATAGGTGCACTGACGCGCAGAACGCTCAAAACCTTATCAGTATACCACAAAACTGATACTTTTGGCAGAAAAAAGCGTCACTTTGCGCAAAAGTGTGCGATAAGCGCTCTTTCTGCCCGGGAAGGATAGCTTTTCAGGCGCGAAAATGCTATAATGAGAACACATATCTCCATGCCACCCCGCAGACTGCCCGGCATGGACCATGCAACGTAAAAAGGAGCATTTATAATATGCAGCAGAAACTTATCACCTTTGCCGTGCCCTGCTACAATTCCGCAGCCTATATGCGTCACTGCATCGAAACGCTGCTGACCGCAGGCGAGCAGGCCGAGATCATTCTGGTGGACGATGGTTCCGTCGCAGATGACACCCCCGCCATCTGCGACGAGTACGCCGCAAAGTACCCCACCATCGTCAAGGCCATCCATCAGGAGAACGGCGGCCACGGCGAAGGCGTCAATCAGGGCATCCGCAACGCCACCGGCCTGTACTACAAGGTAGTGGACAGCGACGACTGGCTGGACACCGACGCCCTGAAAAAGGTGCTGGAGCGCCTGACCACGCTGGTAGCCCGCGGCACCGCGCCGGATCTGATGATCTGCAACTATGTGTACGAGCATGTGGAGGACGGCACCAGCCATACCGTGCGCTACACCAACGTGTTCCCGCAGAACCGCCTGTTCGACTGGGTGCACGTCCGGCGCTTCCGCCCGGATCAGAACCTGCTGATGCACTCGGTCATGTACCGCACCGAGGTGCTGCGTGAGTGCGGCATGGTGCTGCCCAAGCACACCTTCTATGTGGACAACATCTTTGTGTACCAGCCCCTGCCCTATGTCAAGAGCATGTACTATATGGATCTGGATCTGTACCGCTACTTCATCGGTCGAGCAGACCAGAGCGTGAACGAGAGCGTGATGGTCGGCCGCGTGGACCAGCAGCTGCGGGTCACCAGGCACATGATCGACTGTCAGGATCTGGACGCGCTGAAGGACCAGAAGCGTCTGCGCGCCTACATGGTGCACTACCTGTCCGTCATGATGGCGGTCAGCGACATCTTTCTGCTGCTGGACGGCAGCGCCGAGGCACACGCCAAAAAGGCCGAGCTGTGGCAGTACCTCAAGGATCACGTTACCCCCGGTGTCTACCGCGCCGTGCGCGTGAACCTTGGCGGCCTGACCGACCTGCACTTCCCCGGCGGTGACAAGGTGGTCGTAGCCACCTACCGCCAGCTGCGCAAGATCTTCAAGTTCAACTAAGAGCATATTTTATATTTCGGGATAGCGGAACGCCTGCGGGCGCTCCGCTATCCCTTTTTCACGGCTGGGGTCGTAAAGGGAAACGGCAGCCGAACTGCTTGTATTCCGTCCTTTCTCGTTCTGTTTCTGTCTTTTCGTCTCAAAAGATGTATGAAACGCGCGGGATGGTTGCTTTTCCTCCGTTGTTCCGGTATACTGGATACGTTTTCCCATTTTGACCCCCGCACTGGATTTCACACAGGAGTTCGATACTTTTTTGACAAGGAGGAACCGAGTGCTGCGGCCTTTGGCTGCGCACCCAATACAAACCACATTATGGAACAAATGTTGATCTGTCTGTCCCTTGCCCTGATCGCCGGCCTGCTCATGTCACGCGCTGCCAAGGCCGTGCGTCTGCCCGCCGTCACCGCTTACCTGCTTACCGGCCTGCTGCTGGGCCCCTTCTTTCTGGGTCGGCTGGGGCTGAGCCGTTTCGGCTTTGGCTTTGGCAGCCTTGCTGCCGTGGAGGGCTACGGCATCCTCACACAGGTGGCGCTGGGCTTCATCGCCTTCGTCATCGGCAACGAGTTCCGGCTTAGCGCCCTGAAGCACATGGGACGCCGCGCCGTGACCGTGGGCGTTGCGCAGGCGGTGATCACCACCGCGCTGGTGGATATCGCCCTTGTTGCCCTGCACTTTGCCCGCCCGGACGTCATCTCGCTGGCTTCTGCCATCACGCTGGGCTCCATCGCCGCCGCTACCGCCCCTGCCGCTACCCTGATGGTGGTCAAGCAGTACAAGGCCGACGGCCCTTTGACCAAGCTCCTGCTGATGGTGGTCGCCATTGACGATGCCGTGGGTCTGGTGCTGTTCTCGGCCTCCTACGGCGTGGCAAATGCGCTGGAACAGGGCCGCATCGACCCTGTGAGCGTGTGCTGGAGCCGCTGCTGGAGATCGCGCTCTCGCTGGCACTGGGCGCTGCCGCCGGTTACCTGCTGAACCTGCTGGAGGTCTACTTCCACTCCCGCTCCAAGCGCATGAGCTGTCGGTGGCCTTTGTGCTGCTGACGGTGGGTCTGTCCATGACCGAGTTCGAGATCAATGGCACCCGCTGCGGCTTCTCTCTGCTGCTGGTGTGCATGATGACCGGCACCGTGTTCTGCAACGTCTGCCCCACCTCGGATGAGCTGATGGACCGTCTGGACCGCTGGGTGTCCCCCATCAACATCCTGTTCTTCGTATTGTCCGGTGCAGAGCTGGACCTGACCATCCTCACCAACCCCATGGTGCTGCTCATCGGCGTGGTGTACATTGTGGCGCGCTCTGCCGGTAAGATCAGCGGTTCTTACCTGAGCTGCCGCGCCACCAGCTGCAGCCCCGCCATCCAGAAGTATCTGGGCATCACCCTGCTGCCGCAGGCCGGTGTAGCGCTGGGCATGGCTGCCACTGCCGCCGAGCTGTCGGACGGCCACATGGTGCGCAACGTGGTGCTGTTCTCGGTGCTGGTGTACGAGCTGGTAGGCCCCACTCTGACCAAGATCTCGCTGGTCGCCGCCGGAGAGATTCGTCCCGAGGGACGCACCAGCGCCCGCGTGGAGAACCAGCCCGAAGCCCCTGTGGAGCTGAGCTGAGACGGCGAAGAAGAATTATTTGTAATTTGGGGGTTCAGGAAAGCCTGCGGGCTTTTCAGAACCCCTTTTTTCACGGAGAGAATCTCCCCCACCTTTATGTGCAAAAGGTCTTTTTTTGTCGAATCAGCACGCAATCATTGACGAATGGTGTATTTTTTTGTATACTGAGCTTATCAGCGCTGGCACAATTTTCCTATTGTGTCAGTGGTTGCTAAAAAGGAATAAGGAATAGTGAAGGAGAATGACACATTATGAAAAGCACTGGCATCGTTCGCGGCATTGACTCGCTGGGACGAATCGTTCTGCCGAAGGAGCTGCGCACTAGTATGCACCTCGACACCGACACCAAATTGGAGATCTTTGTGGATGGGGACGCCATCGTCCTGAAAAAGCACCGCCCCGCCGGCAGCTGCGATTTCTGCGGCGAGGTGGACGAGCAAGCCATCCAGTTCGGCGGCTACTGCATCTGCAGCGCCTGCCGCCGCAAGCTCAGCGCACTGTAACGCAGAAAGGGGGCTCTTTCCATGAGCCGGTTCATCGACTTTACCCTTCCCTCCACCGTGCCGGGGCGCACCCTGCACGGCTTTCGCTGCGTCCCGGAGGGTCAGGTGCGGGCGGTGCTGCAGCTGTCCCACGGCATGGTGGAGTATATCGACCGCTACCGCCCCTTGGCGGAATATCTGGCCGACCGGGGTATTCTGGTCACCGGCCACGACCATCTGGGGCACGGTGCATCCATCCGCACCAAGGAGGACTACGGCTACTTTGCCGAGCCGGACGGCAACCGCGCCGTACTGGCCGACCTGCACGCCGTAACCGTGCTGACCAAGGAGCTGTACCCGAACCTGCCCTACTTTTTGCTGGGACACAGCATGGGCTCGTTCTACGCCCGGCAGTATCTGTGCGAGTATGGCCGGGAGCTGGACGGTGCCATCATCATGGGCACCGGCTTCCAGCCCAAGGCGCTGGTCAAGGTCGCCAAGACGCTTTGCCGGGTGCTGGCCGCCTTCCATGGCTGGCACTACCGCAGCAGCCTTGTGGCCAACCTTTCCTTTATGGGCTACAACAAGGGGCTGGAGGGCCGCACCACCCACGACTGGCTCAACCGCGACCAAGCCGAGGTGGACAAGTATCTGGCCGAGGAGCGCTGCACCTTCACCTTTACGCTGAACGCCTATTACAGTATGTTCAGCGGCATCCTGCGCCTGCACGACCCGGCTTTTCTGGCACGGATGCCCAAGGATCTGCCGCTGCTCTTCCTCTCCGGCGATGCCGACCCGGTGGGCGAGCAGGGCAAGGGCGTGCGCCGCGCCATCCAGAGCCTGAAGGACGCCGGTGTGCAGAACATTGAAAGCATCTTCTACCCCGGTGCCCGCCACGAGCTGCTGGTGGAAACCAACAAGCTGGAGGTTTTCGGGGACATCGCCGCATGGCTGGACAAACAGCTGGCAAAACAGTAAATACAAACAAAGGGCTGCTGCACAAAACGTGCAGCAGCCCTTTTATTTTTATTCCACGTTCCGTTTATACCGCAGCGGGGTCTGCACCTCGGCGCGGATCTTGCCAAGATAGGTGCGGGTCTGCTCTGCGCCCTGCAAAATAGACTTTACCTGCGCTTTCTGCTCTGCGGTCAAATCGTCATCCTCTGCCAGCAGTTCCGCGTTGCCCTCGATGATGGTCAGCGGCGTTTTCAGCTTGTGGGACAGCTGAATGATCTGCTCCCGCTGCCGCTGCTCCATGGCCCACTGCTTCTGCAGGCTGCCGGTCAGGGCGTCGCCCATGGTCTGCAATGCCTGCAAAGTGCTCTCGTACTCCCGCACCTTCGCGCCGGAAAATACCGCGCTGTCCAGTTCCTTCCGTGCCACCGCCTGCGCGGCGGCGGTCAGCTTTTCGGTCTCCCGGGTCAGGAAGCGCCCGGTCCTGTGGGTGCTCCACACCACCGCGCCTACCAACAGCAGAATGCCCAGAATGCTGTGCACCGTCTGCATATCCGGCAGCACGCCCCGCAGCGCAGGGTCGGCATAGGGCACGGCATAGTCAAATTGCAGCAGGCAAACCGTTCCGTCCTGCAATTTTGACATCATATAATACTGTGTGTATCCAAAATGCCAGCGGGTTTTCCCCTGCCGGTTCTCCATTGCCCGCTGCAAGTGCCCGGCATCCATGTTGGTGGCCAGCACCTCGCTGCTGTCCGGCGCGGCAAACAGGGCGTACCGGCACAAGGAGTCCAGCTGCGTCTCGTCAAAGGTGGCGGCGGTCATGCCCGGCAAAACGTCCTGTGCGGCTTTCTGACAGGCCTGTGCAGCTTGATTCGCGGGAAGAAACAACTCGCCGTTCTGGACCCACAGCATCAGCACCAGCAGCCACCCCACCGCGACCAGCAGGCAGGCCAGCGCCGTGCGCACCAGATATTGCAGCAGCACGCTGCGCAGAGAGGTCAGTCTTCGCTTTTCCATCGGTATCCCACGCCCCATACGGTATTGAGCAGCTTTTCCGGCTCCGGCACGCCCGCCGCCCGCAGCTTTGCCCGGATATTTTTGATGTGCTGTGTCACGGCGGTGTCGTCCGCTGTGCCATCAATGCCAAAAATCCGCTTCGTAAATTTGCTCCTTGGTAAAGGTCTGTCCGGCGTGCAGCGCCAGATACTCGCAGATGACATACTCCGAGCGGGTCAAGGGCAGCGCCTTCCCCTCCACCACCGCGCTCCGGGCGGTCAGGTCAAAGGCTACGCCGCTGCGCACCATCCGGTGCGCCGGGGTGCGGCTCTGCCGCCGCAGATGTGCCGCCACCCGCGCCCGCAGCTCTGCCACCCGGAAGGGCTTGGACAAAAAGTCGTCTGCCCCGATGCCCAGCCCCTCCAGCACAGCGGCCTCATCAGTGCGGGCGCTCAGAAACAGGATGGGGGCTTCAGTCAGGCTGCGGATGCGCCGACAGACCGCAAAGCCATCCTCCCCGGGCATCATCACGTCCAGCAGGATGCAGTCTGCCCAGCGGCAGAGCGCCTCGGTCAGATCTCTGCCCGCCTGCCGCGTTTCTACCCGGTGGCCGTCCCGCTCCAAAGTGGTGCGGATCAGCTTGCAGAGCTCCAGATTGTCATCCACTGCCAGAATGTTTGCCACAAAATCACCTCAACACGTTATAAACAAGGCAGGATGCCCCATACAGCAGGTACACATGGGCGGGGTAGAACCAGTAGAACAGCTGCTTGTGTCCGCTGCCGCGCTGCCCGTTGTACAGCAGCATCAGCAACACCGCCGCCACCTCGAACCACTCGTAGTAGTCGGTGAACATCTGCGTCCAGACAAAACCCTCCTGTCGGCAAGCCATCCCAAAGGTCAGCGCAAAGTCACACAGGAAATCACCAGTGCCCATACTGTCAGCTGCACTTTGCGCCGTCCGCGCAATGCATACAGCAGCACACCGCCCAGCAGAAAACTCCAGCTGCCGTCCGTGATGCCTGTCCACATGGGCAGCGGGCTGGTGATGACAAAGGCCACGACTGACGAAGCGATGGGCATCTCCTGTACCCCGGGGAAAAGCAGCAGAAATACTACCACCACATACGGCCAGCACAGAACGGCGGCAATAGCGCCAATGCCCTTTGCGTATTTTTTCCTCCCGCAGCCAGTCGATGCCCTGCCAGACGATGCACAGCAGCATCAGATCCTGAAAAACTAGCATTCAGCGGGTAAAGTCATCCCCGCGCCGGAAGGCCTTGGCGTAGATCATAAAGAATTCCAGCGCCGCCATAGCTGTGCCGATAGCCCAGATGCGGATAAAATACCGCCTGCGGTCATGGGTGTGGGCAAAGCCCTCCACCGTGCAGAACAAAAACAGCGGCGCACTGAGCCGCCCCAGCATACTGAACACCGTCGGGATGCAGCCGGTGAATTCAAAGAAATAATGAATGTGATCCAGCACCATCAGCGCCAGTGCAATGGTCTTGAGCTGAGTACCGTCCAGCCCTTTTTTCGTTAATTTGTCCATACAGACTCTCCTTTCCTTGTGCATTCAGTGTAACAGGGAAATCTGTAGAAAGTATAAAGTTCTGCTTTTATAATACTATTTTTTGCCCCAAAACGCAACAAAAAGCCCTGAGACTTTCATCTCAGAGCTCTTTGTTAAGTCGGCGACTACCTATTTTCACAAGCCGTTTCCAGCTAACTATCTTCGGCACAAGTAAGCTTAACTTCTGTGTTCGGAATGGGAACAGGTGGAACCTTACCGTCATCGACACCGACCAATTTGACTGAATCAGTATAACACATTTCTGTGCTTCTGTCCAGCATTTCTTAGAAGGACGTGCCTTCAAAACTGAATAATCACTGCTAACATTTTTTCGTTGACTTAAAAGTCTCAAGCGAATTGTGGTCAAGCCCTCGACCTATTAGTACACGCTTGCTGAATGGATCGCTCCACTTACACATCGTGCCTATCAACCTTGTAGTCTTCAAGGGGTCTTACTTGTTTGAAACAATGGGATATCTTATCTTTGGGTCGGCTTCACGCTTAGATGCTTTCAGCGTTTATCCGATCCGTACATAGTTGCCCAGCTATGCCCTTGGCAGAACAACTGGTGCACCAGAGGTACGTCCATCCCGGTCCTCTCGTACTAGGGACAGCGCCTTTCAAATATCCTGCGCCCACGACAGATAGGGACCGAACTGTCTCACGACGTTCTGAACCCAGCTCGCGTACCGCTTTAATTGGCGAACAGCCAAACCCTTGGGACCGAATACAGCCCCAGGATGCGATGAGCCGACATCGAGGTGCCAAACCTCCCCGTCGATGTGGACTCTTGGGGGAGATCAGCCTGTTATCCCCAGGGTAACTTTTATCCGTTGAGCGATGGCATTTCCACTCACATACCACCGGATCACTAACTCCAACTTTCGTTACTGCTCGACCCGTCAGTCTCGCAGTTAGGCTCGCTTCTGCGTTTGCACTCTTTTGCTTGATTTCCGTTCAAGCTGAGCGAACCTTTGAACGCCTCCGTTACTCTTTCGGAGGCGACCGCCCCAGTCAAACTGCCCACCTAACAATGTCCCCCGCCTTGATTCAAAGGCGCAGGTTAGAATTCCAATATCGCAAGGATGGTATCCCAACGGCCACTCCACAAACGCCAAAGCACTTGTTTCCCTGTGTCCCATCTATCCTGTGCATGCAACATCGAAACCCAATATTAGGCTACAGTAAAGCTCCATGGGGTCTTTCCGTCTTGTCGCGGGTAACCGGCATCTTCACCGGTACTACAATTTCGCCGGGCGGGCTGTTGAGACAGTGCCCAAATCATTACGCCTTTCATGCGGGTCAGAACTTACCTGACAAGGAATTTCGCTACCTTAGGACCGTTATAGTTACGGCCGCCGTTCACTGGGGCTTCGATTCAATGCTTGCACATCTCCTCTTAACCTTCCAGCACCGGGCAGGCGTCAGCTCGTATACGTCATCTTTCGATTTAGCACAAACCTGTGTTTTTGGTAAACAGTTGCTTGGGCCGATTCTCTGCGGCTCCATCTCTGGAGCACCCCTTCTCCCGAAGTTACGGAGTCAATTTGCCGAGTTCCTTAACAACCCTTCTCCCGTTGGCCTTAGAATCTTCTTCCTACCTACCTGTGTCGGTTTGCGGTACGGGCACCTCAGAAATCCACACAGCTTTTCTCGCCATCTTCCATCCCAGACTTCGGTACTAACTTCCCTCGATCTCTACCGGAACCAACACCCGGCTCTGAGACTTCAAATGTGTCCCTGTGCTTAACTCTTTTGGTGGTGACGGAATCTCTACCGTCTGTGCATCGGCTACGCCTCTCGGCCTCACCTTAGCTCCCGACTAACTTGGAGCGGACGAACCTTCCTCCAAAAACCTGAGGCTTTCGGCCATGCAGATTCTCACTGCATTCGCGCTACTCATTCCGGCATTCTCACTTCTATACACTCCACAGCCGCTTGCGCTACTGTTTCGCCGCGTATACAACGCTCCCCTACCCAACGTACAAAGTACATTGCCTAAGCTTCGGTGTTAGGTTTAGCCCCGTTAAATTCTCCGCGCAAAGACGCTCGACCAGTGAGCTATTACGCACTCTTTGAATGAATGGCTGCTTCTGAGCCAACATCCTGGTTGTCTGCGTATCTTCACATCGTTTTCCACTTAACCTAACTTTGGGACCTTAGCTGTAGATCTGGGCTGTTTCCCTTTTGACAATGACATTTATCTGACACTGTCTGACTCCAAGCATCAATATTCTGGCATTCTGAGTTTGATAAGCTTCGCTAACCTCTCGGCCGCTAGGCTATTCAGTGCTTTACCTCCAGATATCTAACTTGAGGCTAGTCCTAAAACTATTTCGGGGAGAACCAGCTATCTCCGGGTTCGATTGGAATTTCTCCGCTACCCACAGTTCATCCGCGCCTTTTCAACGGAGGTCGGTTCGGTCCTCCATGGAATTTTACTTCCACTTCAACCTGACCATGGGTAGGTCACCCGGTTTCGGGCCCATTATATGCAACTTAACGCCCTTTTCAAACTCGCTTTCGCTTCGGCTCCGGACCTGAAGTCCTTAACCTTGCTGCATACAATCGCTCGCCGGACCGTTCTACAAAAAGTACCCTATCACGCTTTGACGCGCTCTAGGTGCTTGTAGGCACAGGGTTTCAGGTTCTTTTTCACTCCCCTCCCGGGGTGCTTTTCACCTTTCCTTCACAGTACTATACGCTATCGGTCACTGGGTAGTATTTAGGGTTGGAGGGTGGTCCCCCCGTATTCCGACCAGGTTTCACGTGTCTGGCCGTACTCTGGAACTCGCTCAGCTCTTGTCGTTTTCACCTACGTGGTTCTCACACTCTCTGACCGGCCTTCCCATGCCGTTCGGTTAACAACTTAAGTCCTAAAAGCAGTCCGTACCCCGGAAGTATTTCTACTTCCGGTTTGCCCTCTTCCGCGTTCGCTCGCCACTACTTACGGAATCTCGTTTGATGTCTCTTCCTCGCCCTACTTAGATGTTTCAGTTCAGGCGGTTCCCTCGATATACCTATTTTTAAGTTCAGTATAACGTACCTGAGTATGAACCCAGGTGAGTTTCCTCATTCAGAAATCTCCGGATCAATGCTTATTTGCAGCTCCCCGAAGCTTATCGCAGCTTATCACGTCTTTCATCGGCTCCCAGTGCCAAGGCATTCGCCCTGCGCCCTTGTTCGCTTGACCTTTCAAACGTTCTTTCAAGAACATTTGGTATCCTCTTGATTCTCTCTTGCCAACGAAGATTATTGTTACCCTTCCTTTTGAAATTGTAATATTTCTTAAAAAAGAACTTACTATAATCTTTGTTTCGCAGTTATTATTCAGTTTTCAAGGTACGTCTTTGAGTGTCCTTTTCAGGGCCCTCAAAATCGAACAATATCTACTTGAACTTTAACTTGTCACCTGTTCCAATGACCGACCATCTTAGATGCTCTGTCATTGCCTGACTCCTTAGAAAGGAGGTGATCCAGCCGCAGGTTCTCCTACGGCTACCTTGTTACGACTTCACCCCAATCACCAGTTTTACCTTCGGCGGCGTCCTCCTTGCGGTTAGACTACCGACTTCGGGTCCCCCCGGCTCTCATGGTGTGACGGGCGGTGTGTACAAGGCCCGGGAACGTATTCACCGCAGCATTCTGATCTGCGATTACTAGCGATTCCGACTTCATGCAGGCGAGTTGCAGCCTGCAGTCCGAACTGGGACGTTGTTTCTGAGTTTTGCTCCACCTCGCGGTCTTGCTTCTCTTTGTTTAACGCCATTGTAGTACGTGTGTAGCCCAAGTCATAAAGGGCATGATGATTTGACGTCATCCCCACCTTCCTCCGTTTTGTCAACGGCAGTCCTGCCAGAGTCCTCTTGCGTAGTAACTGACAGTAAGGGTTGCGCTCGTTGCGGGACTTAACCCAACATCTCACGACACGAGCTGACGACAACCATGCACCACCTGTCTCTGCGTCCCGAAGGAAAATACTGTTTCCAGCATCGTCGCAGGATGTCAAGACTTGGTAAGGTTCTTCGCGTTGCGTCGAATTAAACCACATACTCCACTGCTTGTGCGGGCCCCCGTCAATTCCTTTGAGTTTCAACCTTGCGGTCGTACTCCCCAGGTGGATTACTTATTGTGTTAACTGCGGCACTGAAGGGGTCAATCCTCCAACACCTAGTAATCATCGTTTACAGCGTGGACTACCAGGGTATCTAATCCTGTTTGCTACCCACGCTTTCGAGCCTCAGCGTCAGTTGGTGCCCAGTAGGCCGCCTTCGCCACTGGTGTTCCTCCCAATATCTACGCATTTCACCGCTACACCGGGAATTCCGCCTACCTCTGCACTACTCAAGAAAAACAGTTTTGAAAGCAGTTCATGGGTTGAGCCCATGGATTTCACTTCCAACTTGTCTTCCCGCCTGCGCTCCCTTTACACCCAGTAATTCCGGACAACGCTTGTGACCTACGTTTTACCGCGGCTGCTGGCACGTAGTTAGCCGTCACTTCCTTGTTGAGTACCGTCATTATCTTCCTCAACAACAGGAGTTTACAATCCGAAGACCTTCTTCCTCCACGCGGCGTCGCTGCATCAGGGTTTCCCCCATTGTGCAATATTCCCCACTGCTGCCTCCCGTAGGAGTCTGGGCCGTGTCTCAGTCCCAATGTGGCCGTTCAACCTCTCAGTCCGGCTACCGATCGTCGCCTTGGTGGGCCGTTACCTCACCAACTAGCTAATCGGACGCGAGGCCATCTCAAAGCGGATTGCTCCTTTTCCCTCTACCCGATGCCGGGTCGTGGGCTTATGCGGTATTAGCAGTCGTTTCCAACTGTTGTCCCCCTCTTTGAGGCAGGTTCCTCACGCGTTACTCACCCGTTCGCCACTCGCTTGAGAAAGCAAGCTCTCTCTCGCTCGTTCGACTTGCATGTGTTAGGCGCGCCGCCAGCGTTCGTCCTGAGCCAGGATCAAACTCTTTATAAATGATATTTATCACTTAAAA
>ENA-OQHN01000336-OQHN01000336.1-human-gut-metagenome-genome-assembly--contig:-NODE-336-length-17004-cov-2.537418_pt1 | contig 17004 bp, 13 predicted proteins | sample MGYA00242564_ERZ504721 | MGnify/ENA primary metagenome ERZ504721 (study PRJEB26092, sample SAMD00036212) | human gut metagenome | host: Homo sapiens | study: EMG produced TPA metagenomics assembly of...
CAGGCAGCAACGGCGCTTGCCGGTTGCTTTGCAGCGGCCGGCTCGCCCGATTCGGACAGCCCGGAGGCCAGGGCGGTGGCTCTGACAATGCCGAGGGCGCGGCTTTTGAATTATCATAGAATGCGGTGTATGGAAAAGGAATCGTTGAGGCAGTTGTGCGGCCGTATTGATGTAAACCGCCAAATGGCACGACTCTTACGTGAGCTTCGTGCCGCGGTTTGTTGCCGAGGCACAGGCCGGCAAGCGGTGGGAAGATTGGGACAAGGGCGTGTTCTACGAGTATTTTGAGCGCTCCCAAGGCCAGTGTGTGGCCAGCGTCGCCCAGAAATACTTCACCCGCGACGACCGGGCACGGCTCAAAAGCGCATGGCACGAGGTGGCGCCGCTGCTCAAGGCTATAGCCGAACACCAGGACGAGCCGCAGTGGGAGGCATACAGGCAGTTGAAGAAAGTGGTGCGCGCGCATACAGCGCAAGACCTGCGGGCGGCCACCAACCGCCTTGTGGCCGGCCTGCAGCCAAGGCTCTTGTGCTCTATCGTGGCCGAGCATCAGCTCGAGGAGCTGTACATGCTGTTGGGCCGCCACGTCAGCGACAGGCTGCCCGAGTACAGGAAGGGCGACTGGTTTGCCAACAGCTACAACATCACGCGCCTGTTTTGCGATGCACTGCAGCCCGCCGACCCGATGGACATAGTGACTTACCCGTGGCAATTGCTTGAATATCTGCGGGACAAAGACAACAAACAATACCTTATGGACAATTATATCGAAGAGAAGGCACAGATGCTCGAGAGGGTGAAAAACATGGTGCTCACCGGCCCCCCGGGCACTGGCAAGACATATCTTGCGCGCCGCATGGCAATGAAGCTGGTGGGAGTGGACACCGACGAGCAGCTCGCGGCCAGCGGGCAGTTTGGCTTTGTGCAGTTCCATCCCTCATACGACTACACCGACTTTGTGGAAGGGCTGCGCCCCGTGCAGTCTGACGACAACGGAAACGTGGGCTTCGAGCTGCGCGACGGAGTGTTCAAGCAGTTTTGCCGCAAGGCCATGGAGAAGGGAAGCATGGCCCGCCTTGATGAGGCCATAGAGCGATTCAAGGACGACTGCAGCGAAACGCCCGTCAAGGTGAAGAACAAGAGTGGCTACGAATTCTCGGTGGCTTACCGCGGCGGGGTCACGTTCAGGGTGCGCTCCGACAAGAGCGAGGCTGCCGAGGGGCGCGACTTCCCGGCCAACATCGACTCGATAAAGCGGCTCTACGGAGGCCGCAAGGACGGCATTTACAACATGGCATACGTGAGCAACATACTGCAGCACCTGAAAGACAACTATGGTGTGCCGGAATACAAGGCCGACATGGCCGACAGGAAGTATGTGTTTGTGATAGACGAGATAAACCGCGGCGAGGTGTCGAAGGTGTTCGGAGAGCTCTTCTTTTCCATCGACCCCGGCTACCGGGGCCCGCGCGGCGCCGTGGCCACGCAGTATTCCAACATGCACGAGGGCAGCGAACTGTTCTATGTTCCGGTCAACGTTTACATCATTGGCACCATGAACGACATAGACCGAAGCGTCGAGAGCTTTGACTTTGCCATGCGCCGGCGCTTTGCGTGGGTGGAGGTGACGGCCGGGGAAAGCGCCGTCAACATGCGGTTGCCGGCCGACGTGGCCGAAAGGATGGGGCGGCTTAACGATGCCATCTCCGAAACCGAAGGCCTGGGCAGTGCCTACCATGTGGGCGGGGCCTACTTTCTGGGCACCGACGGGCGTCCCGACACCGACATCAGGGGCGTGTGGCGCTTCAGGATAGAGCCGCTGCTCAGGGAGTATCTGCGCGGACTGCCTGCGGCCGACGCCAAGCTCGAGGCCTTGCGCGCGGCGTTCATGGATGGCGGAAAGGGCTGAGAGGGCAATGGAGAGGCTGTATACCACCGACAACAACGGCGGCAGTATGGAGGTGCCGGCCGGGTGCCTGGCCGACCTCGAGGCCATTGGCAACGTGCCGTTGGCCGAGCTTTGCGAGCGCAACCCGGGCCTGCTCGTCTTTCCCGGCGACCTTTCCGACAGTCGCGACGGCATTGGCGGAACGCCCGTGTTCACCATTGGCGGCGGCCGCCTTGCCACGGCCAATGTGATGGGCTTCGTGGGGCGCAATGCCACGAGGCTGAACATAAGGTCGCGCTTTGCCCGCGACGATGCCTCCGACTATTTCCTTCACTACATGCTGGGCAGGGTGTTTGATGCCAACATGCTCGATTTCGACCAGTCGGCAGGCGGCTTAGCATGATTGACTATCTTGACTGCCTGTTTCCATGCTGCCTCAGGCGGGCCTGGGCCCAGGGCGTCTACAGGGCGTATGTGGGCCGGCAGTGCAACGACGCGGGCGTCAAGGGGCGCATAGACATGGCGCGCCACCTGCGCACCAACATGCCGTTCAGGGGCAGCGTGGCCTACACCATGCGCGAATACAGCGCCGACAACAGCCTCATGCAGCTTGTAAGGCACACCATCGAGCACCTGAAGGCCAAGCCGTTGGCGCGGGCCTTGCTTGCGGCCGACAGCCAGACGAGGAGCATTATAGACACGGTGTGCCACATCACCCGGCCCACATACAGTCCGCGTGGGCTGCGGCGGGTGGTGGAGGCCAACCTCAAGCCGCTGTCACACCCCTTTTTCACCGGTTACCGCACGCTGCAGCGCCTGTGCCTGCGCATACTGGCCGGCGACCGCATGGCCTATGGCAGCAGTGACGACAGGGTGGGCGGGTTGCTGTTCGACGGCGCGTGGCTGTGGGAGGAATATCTGGCCACGGTGCTGGCCGGAGGCTTCATCCACCCCGAAAACCGCACCGGGCGCCACAGGCAGTACCTGTTCGACGGGTTCCAACCCATCTATCCCGACTTCATGAGCCGCACCCAACCGTGCGTGGTGGCCGACGCCAAGTATGTTCCGCTGGCCGGCAAGAGGGCTTACGGCGAGGATTCGACGCAGGCAACAGCCATAAATTACAAGACCATAACGTATATGTACCGTTTCGGCTCGACCCGCGGCATGCTGCTCTATCCGCATCCCGGCACGCTGTCGGAAGACGTTTACGCCATAAAGGACACCGCCGGCAGGCTATGCAAACTGGGCATGGCCATAGCGCAAGATGCCGGCAGCTTTGACGACTTCTGCAGCGCTATGGGCCGCAACGAGGCCGACCTGCTTGGCCGGATAGCCGGATTTGCGCGCGGTGGAGCCGCCATGTGGTAGCGTTGGGCTTGTGCCGCCATGGCCGCCGAAGGCCTTCCGTGTGCTTTCTTCGCATTGGTGAAACAGAAAGGCAACCCCACGGTGCATGCTGGATGCACTCCGTAGGGTTGCCTTTGCCTGGAGTTGGCGCGGCTGCGCCACGCCTTCGGTCAGAACGTTACCGTGCGGCTGCCGTCTTCCTTCTCTTCAATCCTCACGCAGGTGGCGTCGCCCGGCAGCAGCTCCTCTATCAGCTCGGGCCACTCGATGAAGCACAGCGCCCCGCTGTAGAAATAGTCTTCGTAGCCCATGTCGTAAACCTCTTCAATCTTCTTTATCCGATAGAAGTCGAAATGGTATATGAGCTCGCCCGAAGGTTCGGCCCTGTATTCGTTTACTATGGCAAATGTGGGCGAGGTAATCACGTCGTCCACTCCCAGTTCCTCGCACACGGCCTTGATGAAAGTGGTCTTTCCCGCCCCCATCTTTCCGTAGAAGGCAAACACGTTGCCGTTGTCCCATGTTGTCAACAAACTGCCTTGCGGCATTGCGTATGTCCTCAAGTCTGTCTATTCTTATTCCATCTTATCATTTTTTTCCAGTCATTGTTATATCGGTATGATCATCTCTTCCATCGAAAATACCACCGTGCTGGAAGGTGTCTTTGTAGTAAGAGACGTAATAGTTGTAGTTGTTCGGGTATGCAAAAAAGGAGTTGCCGGTGGCAAAGACGTAGCTCGTGCTCAGGTTGGGCGCGGGCAGTTGCACCTTGGCGGGCTCCTTAATGGTGAACAGGTCTTTGTCGGAGTAGCCCAGGTTTTTGCCGAGCTTGTATCTCAGGTTGGTGTTGGTGTTGCGGTCGCCCACAATCTTCACCGGCTTGCTTACGCGTATCGAGCCGTGGTCGGTGGTGACCACGACCCGGCAATCGGTTTGTGCCAGTTGCTTGAACAGCTCGGATATGACCGAGTGGCGGAACCAGCTGAGCGTTATGCTGCGGTAGGCCGACTCGTTGCTGGCCAGTTCGCGCACCATCTTCGACTCGGTGCGGGCGTGGCTCAGCATGTCGATGAAGTTGAACACAACCACGTTCAGCGCGTTGTGCCCCAGCTGGTTGAACTTCTGCATGAACTTCTCGGCACCGGCCGAGTCGTTGATTTTCGTATACGAGAACGTGTCGTGGCGGCGGTACCGCTCCAGTTGCGTCTTTATGAGCGGGCCCTCGTTGAGGTTCTTGCCTTCCTCCTCGTCTTCGTCGACCCACAGTTCGGGAAACATTTTCGCAATCTTGTTGGGCATGAGTCCGCTGAAGATGGCGTTGCGGGCGTACTGCGTGGCCGTGGGCAGTATGCTGAAGTATAGGTCTTCGTCGATGTCGAAGAGGTCGCCCAGCTCCCTGGCTATGATGCGCCACTGGTCGTAGCGGAAGTTGTCGATGACCACCATGAACACCTTCTCGCCCTTGTCGAGCAGTGGGAACACCTTGCGCTTGAACACCTCGGGGCTCAGCGTGGGGCGCCCTTCGGCCGTGGCCCCTGGCGTGAGCGATGCTATCCATCCGGCATAGTTGCCCTTGATGAACTTGGCGAAGGCGTTGTTGGCCTCTTCTTTCTGCATCTGCAGCATCTCGGTCATGTTGCTGTCGGTGCCACTAAGCTCCAGTTCCCACCTCACGAGCCGCTTGTACAGCTCCGTCCAGTCGGTGTGGCTCCGGCACATGCCAATCTGCATCGATATCTGGCTGAAGTCTTGCTGGTATCCGCTTTGCGTCACTTCGGCCACTATTTCCTTGCGGTGTATGTTCTTCTTCAGCGTCAGCAGAATCTGGTTGGGGTTGACCGGCTTTATCAGGTAGTCGGCTATCTTCGAGCCGATGGCCTGGTCCATGATGTTCTCCTCTTCGCTCTTGGTGACCATGACCACCGGCACGGCGGGCATGATTTCCTTGATTTTCTGCAGCGTTTCGAGCCCGCTGAGGCCGGGCATCATCTCGTCGAGCAGCACGAGGTCGAAGTTTTGCGTGCGGCATTGGTCGATGGCGTCGGTGCCGTTGGTCACCGTCACCACCTCGTATCCTTTCTTCTCGAGGAATAGTATGTGGGCCTTGAGCAGCTCTATCTCGTCGTCGGCCCAAAGTAACAGTCCGTTGCTCATTGGTAAAAGTCGTCTCCAAAGTCGAAGCCGCCGTCGTATTGCGGTTCGTTGTTGTTAATGATGTCTTCTTGTTGCTGCCCTTCGGCGCTGTCGCTTTCGGGCTCTTTCTCTTGCTCAACGCTCTCGGGCATGTTTAGAAGTTGCTCCTTGCTTATGCTGATGGGCGCGAGCGCGTCTTCAAAGAACTTCTCATACTCGTTGTAGCTGTACTTCGTGCCGAGCAGCTTGAGGTTTTCCTGGCTGATGATGATTCTCCTGCAGCCTTTCACCTTGGCGGCCATGGCCGGGTCGGCATACAGGTGGCGGGCATACTGCAGGGCCTCGTCGTAGCTCAGGAAACCGCTTATCATCAGCCTGCAGATGCCGTTGTCCTGGTCGACGGCAATGTCGAAGTTGCGCACGAGGAAGTTTGAGAAGTTGTATTTGGCCATGTCGTAGAGCAGCTGGTTGGCGTCGACAGAGTCGGGCTGGTATGCCAGCAGGAACACGAAGCCGGTGAATCGCTCCGTGCTTAGCGTGTCGTTGGCCGTCGAGTCGGTCTCTGCCAGGGTCACGCCTCGGCGCGACCATATATCGCCTATGTCAAACTTGCCGCCGTGGAGCGCCCTTCCGGCCTGAACGCCCTTTATTATCATGCCGGCCATTTCGGCCACTTCGCTCTTCGGGTATTCCTCCACCACCTTCTTCATGTTGGCCACGCACGCATCGGCATCGCCCTCGTTGAGCATGCCCAGGCCTTCTATGAATATGAACTTGGGTCGGTTGGCACCCAGGGGGAACCGCTCTGCCGAGATCTTCGCGTTGGCCTTGACCTCGCCGAAGCGGTCGGCCTTGAAGGCTTCATACGTGGCTGCGTATATAGAGTCTTCTATGTGTACGCCGAACTTGGCGTTTTCGGCAAAGTAGGGGTCGCTCAGCAGCGTTGTCCAATTGCTGTTCGGAAAGTCGGCCTTCATGCCTTTCGAGGTCAGTTGTCGGCCATGGCCTTGTTGCCAAGGCGAGAGTAAGCAGGAACAGGTGGTACCAAGCCTCGTCGTTTTTCTCGTAGTCTTGGTATTGCGAAGTGAGCCTGGTGAGCGCTTTCTCGCTCAGTTTTAGGTTGTCGAGCTTGTCTTTGAAGATGACGCCCGAGTTGAAAAGGCCGTCCTTTATTATGTTGTCGCTCTCGGCTTTCTGCTCTTCTGTAAACGGTATTTGCGCCAGGTAGTATTCCCGTGTGTGCGGGTCGTTGGCGGCAGAGTCGGCCGGAGCGCCATCGGCGGCGGTGCTGTCGGTTGGTGCCCCGTCGGTGGCGGCCATTCCGCCTTCGGTGTTTACAGCCAGCGAGTCGGCTGGTTGCTCGCCGGCCGCAAGGTTCACCACCGTCTGGTTTATACGTTGCCAGTTGTCTACATTCTCACGCTTGCCCCACTGTTTCTGGAATGCGGCCTTGCCTTGGTTGACGGTCATGGGGTTGTAGAAGTACCAGGTGCCTCCCTTCTGTTGCTGTGTCGACGTCAGCCTGTTGCCGGCCAGCTGGTTGCCCACGGCGCCCTGTTGTTGCAGTTGCTGCTCGGCGGCGGCCTCCTGTGCGGCCCGCTTCTCCTCCTCTTCCTTCTTCTTGAGCTCTTCTATCACCCTGTCTATGGCCTTGTTGCGCTCGGCCTCGGGCAACTTTGCGAGCACTTGGAGCGAGTCTTGCAGGTAGACGGCGTCGGTGAACGGCACCAGTTCGTCGAGCACCTCCGACCGTTTAGACAGCAGCGCGTAGTCGGGCCTGTCCTTGTCGAGCAGCCCGATGGCCTCGCCGTAGCACCTCTGGGCGTCGTTGTACTTCTCCCTGGCCCAGTAGAGGTCGCCGAGTTTTCAGCAGCAGCACGCCCTTTTCGAGCCGCTGCGGGTCGATTCCTTGTTGCCTCGCTCATACGCCGAGATGGCGTTCAGCGTGTCTTGCCCGGCCAGGTAGATGTTGCCGATGGCGTAGTACACCTGGTCGAGGTAGTCTTTGTTCTTGTCCGACTTGGCCATTCGGCGCAGCCGCTTTATCATTTGCTTCGAACTGCCCCCTGCCATGACCTCGGTCTGGGCTATGCGGGCGTTGAACTCCACTTCGTAAGGCGGGTTCTGCCTCACCACCTTGCCGTAAGCCTTGTATGCCGCCTGCCTGTTGCCGAGCCGGGTCTGCAGCTGTCCCATCAGAAACCACTCGCGGGCTTTCTGCTTCTTGCGCCGTTCGTGCTTGATGACCTTGGCAAGGTATTTCACGGCCTCGTCGTATTGCTTGCTCCGTATGTAGTAGTCGGCATAAGTGTAGTCCCACTCTTTCACGGCCTTGTAGTGCATGGTGTCGCGCTTCATCTTCGTTATCACGTCTTCGGCGTCGTAAAGCCAGTCGAGCTCGGTGTAGCATTTGGCGAGCCACGCCCTTGCTATGCCGTTTATCTGCGGCTGTGTGGCGTACAGGCGCGACATGTATGAGAACGTTGCGGCGGCTTCGTCGAACTCTCCTTTCTGGAATTGCGACTTGCCCATTAGCAGCCATGCCTTCCACAGGAAGGGGTTGTATTCCTTTCGGTTGAGCCATTCTATGTCTTTGGCGGTCTTGCGCCGGCTTTTGTTCCATGTGGGCCTGCGCTTTATGCTGTGCTGTTTTATGGCTTTCTCCGACTTTTCTATGGCTCTGTCGAAGTTGCCTTTGCCCAGCTCTCGGCTGGCTTTGTTGCCCACGGTATATAGCGGAATGATTTCCGTGAAGTTGTCTTTGTTGCCGTTTTCTTTCTCGAGCGAGCCCTCGATATAGGCCTGGCTGCCGTTGTAGTAGGTGTTGTAGCGGGCGGTGAACGAGTGCCACCATCGCGTGTTGGCTGTGTTTTTCTTCGTGGAACACCCTGCCGCCATCATTATAGCGATGGCGGAAAGCACTATGGCGATATGTCGGTTGGCAGATGTTCTCACTATATTACATAAACTTTGCCGCTGCCGTTTTTATTGTCTTCAGGGCTGCATAAATGATGATTGACACGAATATTATTGATGCTCCCGACGGTACGTTGAGCCAATACGAGACGGCCAGGCCGCCAGCGCAGTATGCCATGCCGAACAGAATGCTCAGTGTGGCCATGCGCGGAAAGCTGTAGGTGAATATGCCGGCGGTGAGTTGGGGCATTGTCAGCAGGCTTATGGCGAGCACGATGCCCACAAGCCTGAGCGTGGCCACTATGGTCATGGCTGTCAGTGCCATCATGATGTACTCAATGGCCGGCACGGGCAGCCGCAGCGAACGGGCGAACACAGGGTCGAACGCTGTGCAGACAATGGTGCGCATGAGCAGGGCGAACGTGGCCACGACGGCCGCCGCGACAATGCCGAGCACCCAAAGGTCGCCCGGCCCGATGGCCAGTATGCTGCCGAAGAGGTAGGACGAGAGGTCGGCCACGAAGCCCGGGGTCATGAAACTGAATATTATGCCAAGGCTCATGCCGAACGTCCAGAACACGGCGATGGCCGAGTCTTCGCGTATCCGCCCCCGTGCAGACATCCATTGCACGCCGCACGCGCTCGCCACGGCAAAGGCCATGGCTGCCAGAATGGGGTTGACGCCGAAGTAAACGCCCAGCCCGATGCCGCCAAACGATGCATGTGTGATGCCGCCGCTTATGAGAACGAGCCTGCGGGCTACGATATAGGTGCCCACAAGGCCGCAGGCTATGCTGGCGAGCAGGCTGCCCAGTAGGGCGTTCTGTACAAACGAGTATTCCAGTATCATGCTTCCTGCCCGGCCTCCTCGACGGTATATCCGGCGCGGCGCAGGTCGTCCCAGAAGTGAGGGTACGACTTTGACACCACCTCGGGGTTGTTTATCCGAAGCCCCGGGTGGCGCATGGCCAGCGGCGCGAATGCCATTGCCATGCGTGGTCGTCGTATGTGTCGATGGCGGGGTGTGTTTGTGCCTCGCATCTCTCGCCCTTCCACGTCAGCTCGCGTCCTTCGACGTCGTGCAGCACGTAGCCCAGCTTGCGCATCTCGGTCTTCAGGGCCTCTATCCTGTCCGTTTCCTTAATCTTGAGCGTCTGTAGTCCGGTGAAGCGGAACTTGATGTCCATGGCCGCGCAGCACGCCACGAAGGTCTGGGCCATGTCGGGCGAGTTGACGAAGTCGTACTCCAGCCGTGGCAGCCTGTGCCTGGTGTGCCTCAGCCGGATGGTCGTTGGCAGTCCCTGCTCGGTGCAGTCGAACGTTGTCTTCACCCCCAGCAGGCTGAATATGTAGCGCGCCGACGAGTCGCCCTGCATGCTCCCGTCGGCCAGCCCGGCCAGTGCCAGCTCGTCGTCGCGGTTGTTGCTCAGCGCCATCATCTCATACCAGTATGAGGCGGCGCTCCAATCGTTCTCTATCAGCCACCTCCGCCCGGTGTAGGGCTTGGGCTTTACGGTTATCGTATCTATGTCGTTCCACTCGGCCTCTGCCCCGTAGGCATTCATCAGCCACAGTGTCAGGTCGATGTACGGGCGTGATATTATCTCGCCGGTGAGCCTCAGCTCGAGCCCTCCGCGCAGCACGGGCCCGATCATGAGCAGCGCCGAGATGTATTGCGAGCTCACGTTGCCGGCTATTACCAGCGGGCCTCCGTCGAGCCGCTTGCCCGTTATTCGCAGCGGGGGGTAGCCTTCTTCGCCCGCATACTCTATTTCGGCGCCTATGTAGCGCAGTGCATCCACGAGCACCCCTATGGGCCTGTGGAGCATCCGCTCCGTTCCCGTTATGGTGTGTACGCCCGGTGTCACGGCAAGGAAGGCCGTCATGAACCTCATTGCCGTGCCTGCCGCCTTTATGTCAATCACTTCAGGCATGTCGTTCAGTGCCTTTACTATGACCTCGGTGTCGTCGCAGTCCGACAGGTTTTCGGGCATTGGCCCGCCTCCGGCCAGTGCGTGTATGATGAGTGCCCTGTTGCTGATGCTCTTCGATGCCGGCAGTGTTATCGTGGCGTTGAGCTTTTCCGGTGGATAAATGATGTATTGCATGGGCAAGTGTTTTTGTTTGTTCCTGATTGTACTTATTGATTGCAAAGTTAATCAATAAAATTTGCACACGCAAATCCGTCGTGCAAAACTTTGCAAACGCCCCTGTCGCGGTTTGCGCTGCTTGCGGTAGCGTGGCGGAAAGGTGCCGGGGCGCTCCAGGACGCAAAAAATGGCACCATGCTCCGCCCGCCGGCGGTGGTGCCATCTCCTCTTAAATGTACTCTATATGTTTTGTGTTGTTACCCTGGTACAATCGGATTACATACAATATATTAATGTGATTACGCGTTAGATTTCTTTGAGTGGTATGAAAAGTCATTATCATTTCCCTTGCCGGCCGGTGCATGTAGGTCTACGGCTCCGCTGGCTTTCTGTCATATAGTGAGCAATCCCGATGAGCGGGTGTAGCCCATCACCGTGTCGTTCACCTCTATCCTGAGGCTGTCGGAGGCGAGAAGCACTATTCGGGTGCGTGCCGGTTTTTCGGTGTAGTCGGTTCCGTCGGGCATGATGTAGGTAAGCACCAGCCTTCCGTTGGCTATCCGCCACGTCCTGAGAGTCAGCTTCCCGGTTCCCACCGAGCTTGCGGCGCCGTCGGGCGCCAGCCGTAGTCCGTTGCCGCTGCCGTCGTCGCAGAGCCACAGCCCGACGAGTTGCGACACGTTGACCCCTGCCACCATGCTCCGTCCGCCGTCGTCGAGCACCATGGCGAGCGTGTCGCCCCGTGTCAGTTCGCCGGCGATGGCCTTGTGCTCGGCGGCGTTGGCCACGCCAACCGTAATCAGGCTGCTGTCTGCCAGCAGGGCCACGCTTATGCTGTCGTTGCCGGTAGACTCAATCCTGGCGTATACCGTAGGGTCTTTTATGGTTGCGGCCTTCCTGCGGGCCGCGTCGTTGCTGCGCTTCTGTGAGCATCCGGCAAGCACCATGGCCGTCAAGGCCACGATCATGAATGCATTTCTCATAAGTCAAGAGTGTTATTTAAAAGAGAGGATGGGGCTTCGTCCGAGCAACCCATCCCCTCCTTTTGTGATGTCAGTGAGCCAAAGGCCGCATTGTTACATGTTGGCCTTGACAGTCACGGTGAATGTATATTCGGTCACGGCACCCCATACGTCGGTGACAGTGAGCTTGAAGTCGACATCCGTGTCCTTCACCATCGAAACCTTGTCGTCGGTCATCAGGGTGTAAGTACCGTCGCCATTGCTCCTTATTTCCTTGAACAACGCGTTGTTGCTGTCGTCAGCCTTGGCGAACTCGATGCTTGTGTTGGCGATGCGGGCGTCTCTGTTCTCGAAGAAGTTTACGCGCGTTGCCGTTGCCTCCTTCGGGTCGAGGGCGTCGAAGTAAGAGTTGTTTATCGTCACGCTCTGGCGGTAGTCAACGCTGATTTCGTCGTTCTGCATTCCTTCGTAGGTCTTGCCGGGTATGTAGTCCTTCGTTCCGAGGATGGCATAACGTATCGGCGAGAGGAACTTAATCTGGAATTCGTCGGCGAATCCGCCTTTACCATTGTAGCTGATGAGGTTTGGCAGTCCGTAGAACATTATTCCGCCTGTCATCGTGTAGGTGTGCTCCTCGTTAGCCTTTTGGTTGATGGCGGCGTTGGGCACATACATCACGTAGTTGGATGCAGCCGGCATCTGCGTTGGCAAGAACTTGTGGTTGGCCTCGCCCGGTGCATACGACTCGCTGTCGTTTAGCTTGAATGAGTACGGGTCGCCTGCTGTGGGGGAATCCGTTGTCAATCTGGTAGAACGAGCCGCTTAGGTCGTACCATCCCGTTGTGTTGGTTGCGTCGTTCTTGTCGGGTGTGGCCCATGCGATGGTGAGCTTGTCCTCAGTGTCGAATGCAGCCTCGATGTGCCATGGGCTTGGCTTACCTGTCGGTACGGTCATGGTGAAGCTGATGTTCACAATGTTCACCTTGAAGCCGTTGCGGTCGAAGAACGTCAGTGTGATGTTGTACTCGTGGTCGAGCTCGAGCGTGCTCGGGTCGTACGACAGTTGCAGCTGCTTGATCTTGTCGAGTGTCGAAGTGTTGAGCGCTCTCCTTGCGGCCCCTACCGTGACAGCCTCGTAATTGGTGCTCTTGTCGGCGCTGTTGAGGTTGATTACGGCACCTTTTATGTCGGCGTCGTCGTTGCCCACGGTAGCCTCCACATAGTAAGCCTCCTGGCTCCAGGTTGTTCCGTTGGAGCTCTTCTCACCGTTGACGAATGCGAACTTGCCGAAGTCGTCAGAGTATACGGCCTGTGTTGTCGAGCCCGTCGGGGCCATTGTCAGCGAGGTGTTGTCCTGTCCCCACAGCGTCTGGTTGAATACCAGCTTCTTGTCGATGGCGCTCACCGATCCGTTGTAGTTCCAGATGTAGTAGCGCAGCGTCACGGTGTAGTTCTTGTAGCTCTCCGGGCAGGTCACGTTTATGGTGTCTTCCTTGCCATAGTCGTTGGCGGCGAGTATGGTGTACAGCTGGCTGTTGGCTTCGTTGAACGTCTTCACTCCGTTGGCCAGGGGCTTGCCCTCGCTGTTGACCACGCTTACGCACTCTACGAACTTCTTGTAAACGCGCTTCCCGTTGGTGCTCAGCCTCAGCTCGCCGTTAAGTGCCGAGAACTGGATGTCGATGCCTTGGGCCGGGTTGTTGTCAAGGTTGTCGCCATGGCCAATCACGTCCATGTCGATGCTTGAGGCTGCCGTGGCGGCCTGCGGCACCTTGTTGATGGCATAGTGAGAGTATATCTTCTTCTGTATCTTCACAATATTGCCCTCTGCGTCGAGCGTATCCTGCTCATAATTGGTGGTCAGTGCATAGAGGGCCTTGGCTTCCACGCGCTTCGTCGGGTCGTCGGTAGACGACGTGATACTGTTCACGGGCAGTTTCCACAGTCCGTTCTTCGACGTCGTGGCGCGCGTTTCGATGAGGTGTCCCTCTGCCGGCTTGGCCACGCCGAGGCTGTATATGGTGTTGCGGTCGCCCAGGCTGTTCTCAAGGTTGATTACGGCTGTCGACGCATCGATGTCGGTCGGGTTTACCGTGGCGTATATCTCGCCGGCATACTCCTGTATGTTGTAGTGGCCCACGGTCAGCTTTGCATATCCGCTATAGCCCTCGTAGGGGAATATGGCCGTCTTCTTCTCGGCGTCGTCCTTGGCGAACACTGCCCCGGCCGTGCCCACCTTTGCAAACACGTTGTATTCGGTGGCATCCTGATAGATTATTCCCGTGATGAGATTGTTGACGTTGAAGTTGAGCAGGCTGTTGATGTTGGCCAGCTTGACGTTGACCACCTTGAGGTCATCCTCGATGCCTTCGACCGTTGTCTTAAGGCTGCTTACATCATCCTTTATCAGTTCGTCGGCTGCAGCATACTCCTTCTTCAGATCCTCTATGGCCGTGCCTACAGAGCTTATGCCGCCAAGTGCCTCTTCCACCTTCTTGTCTGTGTATTCCTTGGCGCTTGCCAGGGCTTCGTCGGCAGCGGTCTTCAGCGGTTCGAGCTCTTTCCTCAGGTCTTCTATCTCCTTCTGGTTGGTTTCGATAAGCTGCCTGAGCGCGTCGTCTTCGGCGCCGAGTGCCTCGAGCGCTTCGCTGTTGCTCTTTTCAAGGGCATCCAATGCATTCTCCTGGGCCGTTATCCTCGACGCAGCGTCTTCGGCCGTCTCTTTCACCTCTTTGAGCGAGCCTTCGATGACGTTGAGCTGACTGCTCAGCGTCTCGTTGATGGTCTGCAGGTCGTCGGCCACCTCTGCAGCCTTGTCGGCAGCGTCTTTTGCGGCTTGCGAAGCCTCGGCGGCGCTCTTGCTTGCCTGCTCAGCCAGCGTGTAAGCGTCGTTCGCGCGCGATGTCGCAGCGTCTATTCCGTTCTGCAGTTCCTCGTCGGCCTTGAGCAGAGCCTCCACCGTCTTGCCCTGCTCGTCGATGATGCTGTTGGCCTTGTCCAAGGCCTCCTGCAGTTTGGCCGATGCCTCTTCCACGAGCTGGCGGGCAGCATCGATGGCAGCGGTCTGTGCTTGCTGTGCCTGAATCTCGGCGTAGCCCTGTGCGTCGTTGGTCGCGTTCATGATGGCGTCGTTCAGAGCCTGGTCGGCCTTCTTGTAGGCCTCGTCAAGGCTTGACGCCTGTTCTTTCAATGCGGCAATCTCATTTTCGGCATTGCCGAGCTTCTCGTCGACCAGCGAAGACAGGTCTGTTGCGTTTGTTGTAATCTGACCACGGAGCTCGGTGATGTCGTCATCGTAGTCTTTACAAGATGTAAATGTCCCTGTCGAAGACGCTAATAACGCTCCAAACAGGACTGCACTTAAATACTTTTTGTTCATAATTTGATGTAAGTTTAAAATGTTACTATGTTTATATATTCACTTTCAAATATCCCTTAGCCATCAAAGTGCAAAACTAAAGCATTTTTTTGTTATGAAGAGCAAACAAGAGATAAAATCTTTCCAATTAATACTTATTAATGAATCTTGTCTCCATTTTTTTCAGTCTGATGTCAAAACAGATAGGAAATGAATCCGGTGAATCCTTTCGGATTTTGTCTAACCCTTATTGTCAAATTTTAATCAAAACAGGGCTTTTTGAGTATAAAGTTTGTTATTGTAAACAATTTTCACGATATATATGCCGGCCGGGATCGAACCAATCGGCAAGGTCGTTTGTTGCCCGGTGATGGAATAATTGCGTATAGCCTTTCCTGTGAGCGAAACAAAGGTGAGGGAGGCCCGGCTGACGGGAACTGTAAAGTCGATGTGGATCGTATGCCGGTATCTGTCGACAGACAGGCTGACATCTGTTGCCGCTTCTATGTGCTCGTTGGCCGTTCCGCTTCCTTCGTTCGGATCCATTCCGTTGCAACTGCGAGCTGTTACTCCGATAGGATCGAGCCAGTATTTGAGCTGCTTGCTACTGTCGGCCGGTTCGGACCAGCTTTTTTTGTATGGAGAAAAAGAAGTCTTCGACCGGATTGAGACAGCTGGAAGCACCGCCTGTCAAGCCTCCGATGATCCGGTTGTCGCTATCAAAAAATGGGGGAGAACCGGACGAGCCTCCGGCTGTACATCCTGTCGTCCAGCGGGCTACCTTCCAGTGTGAATTTTCATTGAAGTCGGTAACCTGTATTTTATAGGTCGTCAGCTCTACGTTTCCTTCGGCGAGGTTAAGCCTCTTGAGCGATCCGCCCGGATGGTGGATACACGTATAAGGAGCTGTCCCCGCATCCAGCGCGTTCCAGCCGGCATAATAGGCTCGGTAATCGGCGGGTGGTGTGTCCTGCAATTCCAATAATGCCATATCCGTTGATTCATTCACAGCCCGGAAATGGGCCGAAGCGATTGTCTGGTCAGTACGTCCAGGTTCAACCGGACTGCATTGGGGGCTGTTGTAATTGAAGTAACAGACAATATTGCCTGCCACCTCTTCATAATCTGGGTTTTTGATCTGGAACTGGTTATTCAAGCAATGCGAGGCTGTAAGGAGGTAAGGTTTTCCGTCGTTAGCCGTGTTGTTGACAAGCGTTCCCGTGCAACCGGTCGTCCCGTTGATAATCATCAGGACTACGCTGCGTTCGATAGCGTCGTAACGGGTTGTCGAATCCTGGTAGCAGGCGATGACCGGCATACATTTGAAAGCCGCAAAGTCGGGCTGCGGTTCCGAGAGTCTGAGGTTTCGATAGCCGTGGTTCACCTCGCCGACCGCGAGTTTTCCAGGGAAAGCGGTTTCGCCGGTTCTTGGTATTCGATGATCAACTCGTCTCCCTGGATCGGGGCCACGGGCAGAATGCCACGTTCCGAATTGTTCAGGTGGTTGAATGAGCCCAAGACTTCCGATTGATCGCTATTGTACAGGAATACGCGTGCGCCTTCGGGCAGATGGTATTTACTGAACAGTATATTGAGGGAGAGCGCACCTTCGGAACGTATCCCGAGTCGCCAGACCTTTGTCCCGTCGGACAGGGTGAAATGGACTCCGGAATTCTCCGGCGTATAGTCTGTCACGAACTTATAGGCAAAGCGGAATCCATTCCGTAGGCCGGTCGCTTCTAGCGAGTCGAGCCGGAGCTGTTCCGCCAGGTCGAATGGGGGCATTGTAATAAACATATCCTCTGTCAGGCTTTTTGTGGCCGTGAGAGGGAGTGGCTGTCCTCCGTGACTGATCTGTGCCTTGACGGAAACACCGGGAAACAGGCATAATCCGAAATATATTATAATAATAAGATGCTTTGCCATAATAGCGACAAATATACGATTTTAGGGAAATAATCAGCATTTCAGATTCATTTTAAAATTGCTCCTGATATTTGTCCTGTCGAAAGATTAAACAGATAAAAAGTAGAACTATAAAAGATGAATGAAATGAAGAAAAATTTTAGCACTGTTAGTTTGCCTGCTTACCATAAGTACGGGCGTTCGCGCGGACGATGACCGTCCGGTTCGTTTCGACCAGCTGCCCGCTAAGGCACAGGCATATGTAAAGAAATATTTCCCACAGGAAAAGGTGGCGCTGGCAAAGATGGAAAAGGATTTTTTCGACAAGAAGTATGAAGTGATTTTTGCCAGCAGCAGCAAAGTGGAGTTCTTTAAGGACGGAACTTGGAAAGAAGTGGATTG
>ENA-OQHN01000338-OQHN01000338.1-human-gut-metagenome-genome-assembly--contig:-NODE-338-length-16929-cov-2.799964_pt1 | contig 16929 bp, 15 predicted proteins | sample MGYA00242564_ERZ504721 | MGnify/ENA primary metagenome ERZ504721 (study PRJEB26092, sample SAMD00036212) | human gut metagenome | host: Homo sapiens | study: EMG produced TPA metagenomics assembly of...
CATCAGGCCGGGTTGACTTCCCGCCGCAGGCGGACAACAACAAACACAGCAGACAAGCCCAACAAGGAAAACGGCGCAGACACGGCGGACTATCCTCACGCAACAGGTTGAAAACAACAAAGCCTTTGCTGTGTACAGCATCCTCTCACCCGATGCAACGCCTTGCCTCGCCGGGTCCGGCAAAAAAAGTTTTCTTTTTTGCAAAAAAGCTTGACGGAAAGCGCTGTCCGTTATAAACACTCCCTCGTTCTGCGGGAGTAACTCAGTGGTAGAGTGCAACCTTGCCAAGGTTGAAGTCGCGGGTTCAAATCCCGTCTCCCGCTCCATATATTTTCGCCCTTGCTCGCCTTAAGGCTGGAGCGAGGGTTTTTCTTTGGCTCCGCTTCCTCAAGGGAAGCGTTATGAAATAGATACACAACATTCCCGTGTACGGCCTGCAACAATCCTGTTGCAGCGCCATTTCATAGACGAACATTTTATTACGTTCATGAAGAAGGCTCGGAAAGGCGACTTTCCGGGCCTTTTTCATATGGTGCGCAAAGAATCGGGGAAGGGGGGCGGGTAATCGTTGGCGGCTGGTAAAAATGGGGAAAAGCGTTTATTCACCGCGACATGGCAAATAAAAAGGGCCTCCCCGGAGGAAGGCCCTTAAAACGTCACCGTACGGCAGACCGCTAGACGAGACGGCCGATGTTGTCGATGCGTTCACCGGGCAGGAGCAGGACGGGCGGCACATCGATCAGCGTATACGCACCGGAACGCCCGGACTGGGCAAGGCGCACGGGGATCAGGGCGCGGCGCTGGACACGAGGACCTGAGCGGTCAAAGCCGGGTTGTCGATGCGCATGTCGAACGTGAAATGCTGGTTGGCGGTGAGCCCGGAAGCGCCGACGCGCTCCATCAGCACGCCGTGGGAGGCTCCGCCACGCGGGGCACTCGTCCTTGGTCACCTGCCGCACATCCAGCGGATCATGGCTGAAATAGGGGTCGGCCTGAATCGCGGCCTTCACGGCCTCAAACGTCGCACCTTCCTCAAGCACCACATAGACGAGGCGGGAATGACGCCCGCCGCCCAGAGGAATGGTGATCGAGGTGGCGTCGGCCACGCCGGCAATGGCGCGGGCGGCTACGGAGTGGCCCATGGAACGACCGCGTCCGAAGTTGGTGAAGGTAACGCCCACAGGGGCCATCGCCTCAAACAGGGCGCGCATCACGGAGTCCGTGCCGGGGTCCCATCCGGCGGCGGTGATGGCCACGGCCTTGCCCTTCACGGCCTGCGTTTCAAGCAGGCCGATGGTTTCGACAATCCGGTCGTGGATGTCGAAGCTGTCCACGGTGTTATAGCCCTTGCCGAGCAGATCGCCCGCGACTTCTGGGATCTTGCGGGAAGGGGCGCACAGCAGCACGACATCCGGCTTGCCGGACACGGCTTCCAGATCCGCAAGGCTGGCGTATTCCGGAACGCCGCGCAGATCGTGCGCATCCTTTCCAAGGGATTCTTTCCGGCGAATGACGCCCACGCAGGTGAAATCGGGCTGGATCTCCAGCGCTTCGATGGCGTAACGTCCGATATTGCCCAAACCCATAACGGCAGCTTTTATTGGCATTTTGGCCTCCAGATAATGAATATCTTCAAGTAAAACACGAAATTCCCGTCTTGTAAAACGGCCTGGATCAGGCGTTTTTCTTCAATTTGAAGCGAATTCTGAGGCGTCCGGCCTCTTCATCGCCCTGCGGCGGGGTAAAATCGTGCGAAACCAGCCGAAATGCGCCGACCTCGGATGTATTTTCAACATGCTCCCCGATGCAGGGACAAATATCATAATCGCCCACGGTCACGATGCGGACCATCAGCTCCTCTTCGCCTTCAAGATGCGCCGGGAGCCGACCGAGATCGACCAGCTTGCCCGCCTCTTCGCGGGGGAGCATCTCCGTCCGCACCGGCATATGCTGTGCCAATACCTCGTTGATCCTCCGCTCCAGTTCGGCGGCCTCGGCGTCTTCCAGCGGACGAGGAAAATAATAATCACATTTAGACTTGTCCGCATTCAAATGCGAACTGAACGAACGCCCGCACCCGAACATGCGCACCATCGTCTGGTTCAACACATGTTCCGCCGTATGCATGAACGGATCATATTCCTTGCTCACAGGAACTCCTTCTCTTCTAAAGTGCTTGAAACAGCCCCACCCTACCCGATCCCTTCCCCGGAAACAATCCGCACGCATATCCCCCGTCGCTTGAAATCCGGCGGTGTTCCCCGTATGCTGGACAGCCCAACATCAGGACGATCATGAGAAAAACCGACCTTTTTCCCGAAAACGACTCGCCCGGCTGCGAACTGCGCGAGCCCGAACGCCCCATTGACGCGCCCTACGCCGTGGATATCCCCGCCGTGCCCACCGCGCTCGGCGCTCTGGACGCCGCCTCACGCGCCGAATTCTGGGCGGCGCTGGCCCTTTCGCATACCGACGGGCTCGGAGCCAGAAGCCGCAAACGCCTTCTGGATGCGTTCGGCTCGGCATTCGAGGCCGTGCGGCGCGCCAACGACTGGCGCGAAGCGGGCTTGCGGGAAGATCTGATCCGCGAATTCCGCTCGGAAAAATGGCGCGAGCCCGCCCGGAAAGAATGGGACGCGGCACGGAAACTCGCCGGAACCGTCCTGCTCTGGACCGACAGCCGCTACCCAGCGCTGCTCAAGGAATTGCCGGATGCGCCGATACGCCTCTACTGCCAAGGGGACATGAGCCTGCTCGGAAATCCCTGCGTGAGCATCGTCGGAACCCGGACATGCAGCAGGGAAGGGATCCGCGCTGCGCAAGCCATAGCCAGCGGCCTCGCGGCCTCGGGCATCACCGTGGTTTCCGGCCTCGCCATCGGCATCGACAAGCAGGCACATCTCGCCGCCCTCGATCTGCCTGGCGGGACCATCGCCGTGCTCGGCGCGGGCCCCGATGTCTGCTACCCCAAAGAAAATGACGGACTGCGCCAGGCGATCATCCAGCGGGGCCTGCTTATTTCGGAATACGCGCCCGGAACGCTTCCGGACCCCCGGCATTTCCCCATCCGCAACCGGATCATCAGCGGCCTTTCGCTCGGCGTCGTAGTCGTGGAAGCCGCCCTCCGCAGCGGCAGCCTCATCACCGCCCGGCTCGCGCTTGAGCAGAACCGCGCCGTCTACGCCGTGCCCGGCGGCATCGGCTCGAAATATGCCGAAGGTTGCCAGAAGCTCATCCGTGATGGCGCGCAGCCGATCTTTTCCTTCTCCGACATCCTTTCGGATCTTTCCGCCCAACTCAAAACGCTCCTCCCTCAGCCGGATTCCGCGCCGCGGCCTTACAGCCTCGACGTGCCTCAGGAGCCTTTCCAGTCCGCTCCCGCCGCCCCCCCGCCTCTCAGGCAACCGGACCGCAGCACGCTTGAGGGCCGTATCCTGACGCTCCTCGCCCAAAGCCCCCGCGCCATCGACGACGTTTGCCAATCGCTTGGATGTGATCCCGGCGAAGCCGGTTCCACGCTCATCATCCTCGAAGTACGCGGCCTGATCCGCCAGCGCCCCGATCTCCGCTACGCGTTGATCTGATCGTCGGACCGCCGTTTATCATTATAAGGAATCTTCGATGCCCACCCCCACCCCGCAATGCCCCCGCTTCCGCAGGATGTGGAACAGTTCCTGACGTGGATGAACGATCAAAAAGGATTTTCTCCGGCCACGATCTCGGCGTACCGCACGGATCTCCTCCAGTTCGAGGAATGGCTCCACCGTGAGCAGCACTCGCTCGCCCGGCCCGGAGAGCTGGAAAAATACCACTTTCAGGACTATTCCGCGCATCTTTTTCATGAAGGCCAAGCCCGCAGTTCCATCGGCCGCAAGCTTTCGGCCCTGCGCTCGCTGTTCCGGTACCTCATGAAGATGAAGAAAATCGACAAGAACCCGGCAAAGCTCGTGCGTAACCCCAAACGGGAACTCCGCCACCCCACGGCGCTGAACGTGGATCAGATGTTCACCCTGCTGGACGAGGCCAGCGTGGAGTCCGGCGGCGCGGCGGGTCTTGATGGTTCCCGGCAGGCCGAGCAGGCGGTCACGGACCGCGAGCACGCCGGGCACACCCGCGATCTGGCGCTGGCGGAACTGCTCTACGGTTCCGGGCTGCGTATTTCCGAAGCCCTCGATCTGGATGTGGACGATGTGGACCCGGCAAGCGGTTTCATCCGGGTCATGGGCAAGGGTTCCAAGGAACGCATCGCGCCGTTAAGCGATACGTCCGTCAGGGCGCTGTTTCTCTGGCTCAGGGTGCGCGCGCTCATCGCCCCGCCCGCCGAGAAAGCCCTTTTCGTGGGCAACAGAGGCAAGCGGCTCAACCGGAGGCAGGCGGCGCGGATTCTCGACGAGATCCGCAAAAGCGCCGGGTTGCCGCAACATCTGTCGCCGCACACCCTGCGCCACACCTTCGCCACGCACATGCTGGAGAACGGCGCGGATATGCGCTCCGTACAGGAACTGCTCGGCCATGCCAGCCTTTCCACCACCCAGCGCTACACGCACATCACCCTTGATCATCTTATGCGCGTCTACGACAAGGCGCATCCCCGCTCAAGCGTTCGGGGGAAGGGCGGTGAGGAAGGGGAGGATGTCTGATGTGGGGGAGGGGGAGGGTTGGGGAAAGGAGGGAGGAGCCTCTCCTCAGAAAGTCCTCCTTCCCAATTCTTACTCCTCTTCACCCACGCTTTTCCCCGTCCCCGCGAAACGGCGCAGCTCGGACCAGAGGGCATCGACACCGCGCATGTCCTTGGAGGAAACGAGGGGAAGGGCATGATGCCGTTGAGCAGACGGCTCCACTCCTGCTGGCGCCTGCTGCGTTCGACCTGCGTGCACTTGTCGGCCTTGGTCAGGACGGGCAAAAGCGGGATGCCGTGCCCGCGCGCGAAGTCCGCGAGATCACGGTCCAATGCCTGCGGCGGAATCCGGCAGTCGAGCAGCAGGGCTAAGGCCTTGAGCGTCGGGGTGTTCGTGAGGTAGTATTCAATAAGCTTGGCCCAACTCTTGCGCTCTTCCTGCGAACACTTCGCATAGCCGTAGCCCGGAAGATCGACCAGAGAAAAGCCGTCGGGGGCGACCCTGTAGAAATTGATGGAACGCGTCTTGCCCGGCGTCGCGCTGATCTTGGCAAGCTGCTTGCGGCGGGCGAGGGCGTTGACGAGGGACGACTTCCCCACATTGGAACGCCCGGCAAGCGCGATCTGCGCTTCCTGACGCTGCTCGAGCACGGAAAGCTGTTCCTGAAGCTGCGGCTTGTTGAACGTCGTCGCCTCAAGGGTCAGTGTGGGGGGAGTCTCTTTCATCATACGGGAACCTCCGGTGTATGTTGACAAGCGCGGCCTGATGTTCGACAATATCGAGTTGCAGTGGCAAGGCTATCCTGCCGCAGCGTGAAAAGCAATCGCGGCAGCCGTCCGATTGCTCCGGATAAGGAACAAGCGGGGGGCGCGGAGCACTCCCTTGGTACGTATTTGATATTCAGCACTGTTTTTGGAGGCAGCATGTATTCTACCACGGATTTCCGCAAGGGGCTTAAAATCGAAATCGACGGGACTCCCTTCGAAATCATCGAATTCCAACACTTCAAGCCCGGCAAAGGCGGAGCTATGGTACGTACCAAGCTGCGTAACATCCTCAACGGCCGAGTGCTGGACAACACCTTCCGTTCCGGCGAGAAGGTCGACCGCCCGAATCTCGAATCCCGCGACATGCAGTTCCTGTATCACGAGGGCGAACAGCTCGTGTTCATGGACATGACCACCTATGATCAGATGCACATGGACGCCGAAGCCACCGACGGCAAGGCCAACTACCTCAAGGACGGCCAGGAATGCCGCGTGCTGCTCTACAACGAAAAGCCGCTGGACATCGAAATCCCGGCGTCCCTCGTCCTTGAAGTCACCGAGACCGAACCCGGCGCCAAGGGCGACACGGTGAGCAACGTGACCAAGCCCGCCACCCTCGAAACCGGCGTCGTCATTCAGGTTCCGATTTTCGTGAACATCGGCGACCGCGTCAAGGTCGATACCCGCACCAACGGCTATCTCGGCCGCGAATAATGCCTTTTCCGGCCCGGGACCCGCTTCCGGGCCGGATGATTCCCCGCTTCAACACATCGCCTTATATCTCTATCATGCAGACAAAACGGAGAGCGCCGGAGGAGGTTGCCATTACGGACGGACGCAAGATCGCCCGGGAACTGTTTGGGCTTTTTCTTATTTTCTGGGGACTGCTGGTGCTCTTGAGCCTGGTGTCCTTTGATCAGAACGACCCCAGCATCAACCATGCCGTGAGCAACCCTGCAATCGTCAAAAATTACGCCGGGCTCTTCGGCGCGTACCTCAGCGGGCTTCTGGTCGATATTTCGGGTTCGCCGCGCTTGTCTGGCCCCTCGTCTTCCTCGCTTGGGGAGCGGGCTGCGTCTCCACATGGTTCACCATGCCGTGGTGGCGCTGGTTCGGCTTCACCCTTCTGGCGGCTTGCCTCATTTCCCTCGGTGCGGCCTGGAACCTCGGCATCGGAGACGTCCGGGGCGGAGGTATGCTCGGCATGAGCCTCTATACCAAGTTCACCACCCTGTTCAGTCCGGTGGGGTCTTCCCTGATCTGGCTGTTCTTGTTGTTCATCTCCCTTGAGATGGCCTTCGGCATCGCGTGGATCGCGCTTATCCGCAAGGGGTGGGGTCTGCTGAGAGAACAACTGAGCGGGACGCCCTTCTCTCTCGACGACCTGCCGGAGCGCCTCTCCAAGGTATCCATGCCCAAGGTCGCCCTGCCCAAAATCGGGTTGCCCCACAAGGACAAAAAAGCGGAAGGGGAAACGGCCGCCGACGTCATCGCGCTGTTCGACATCCATGAGGAAGAGGAAAGGCCCGCGCCCAAGCGCGAGGAGCCGCTCAGCATGGATCCGCCCTTCTCCCTGACGCCTGAGGAAACGCCCGCCGTGCCGAAAAAGGACGCAGGGGATCCGCTCAAGCTCTGGGAACCGCCGTCCGAGCACGACACCTTCGATTTTCAGCCGGAAGAACCGTGCGCGGGAACGGGAACATTCGCGCCGCAGGTGAACATCCACTTGGCTTCGCCGACGGATGCCGCCGCCAAGGGCGTGAACCTTCTCGCCGGGGAAAACCCGCTGCTGGCCCTCACCATTCCCGAAACGCAGCCCGCCCCCGCGCGGCCTCAGGCGGAACCGCAAGTTCAACCCGTGCAGCCGTATGCGGCGGAGCAGCAAGTTCCGGTTCAGCCTGCACAACCCCACGCGGAAGAGCCGCAACAGACGATTTCTTACGCCCCGGAGCAGCCTCGGGATACCTTTACGTTCGCGCCGCAGCAGGATGCCGCCCAGCCCGTTGCCCAGTGGCAGCAAGCGCCGCAGCCGGTACAGGCTGTCGCACAGCCGACAACTCCAGCCGCGCCAGCTCAGCCCTCCGTACAGGCGGCTCCGGCAACGTCTCAGGCTCCGGCCCAAACCGCGCAGCCCCGCATCGACGCGCCCGTGGGAACGGCTCCCGCCGCAGCGAAACCGGTCCTGCGCAAACGCTCCTATCCCATGCCTTCGCTGGACCTGCTCCAGCAGCCGCAGCAGAGCGATTCCCTGCCCTCGCGGGAAGTGCTGGAGGAACAGAGCGCCGGCCTGATGAACTGCCTCGCCGAATTCAATATTCAGGGCGAACTGGTCCGGGTGACGCCCGGCCCGGTGATCACGCTGTTTGAAATCCGCCCTGCCCCGGGCGTCCGCGTGGGCCGGTTCACCAACCTGACCGACGACCTTGCCCGCAGCCTCAAGGCCGAGGCCATCCGTATCCAGGCCCCTGTGCCGGGATGCGACACCGTGGGCGTGGAAATCCCCAACCTGAACCGCTCCACCGTCAACTTCCGCGAGCTGATCCAGTCGGAAGCCTTCCAGAGTGCGCCGTCCCTGCTGACGATGGCCCTGGGCAAGGACATCGAAGGGCGCCCCGCCGTCCGGGATCTCGCCACCATGCCCCATGTGCTCGTCGCCGGTACGACGGGCTCGGGCAAAAGCGTATGCCTCAACTCCGTGCTGGTGAGCTTCCTCTACAAGGCATCGCCGGATGAGGTGAAGCTCATGATGATCGACCCCAAACGCGTGGAAATGGCGATGTATGCGGATCTGCCGCATCTCGTGCATCCCGTGGTGACGGAAACCTCCCTCGCCAAGACGGCGCTTGAATGGGCCGTGGCCGAGATGGACAGCCGTTACGACTGCCTCGCCAAGTTCGGGGTCAAGAATATCAAGGACTACAATAAGAAGCTGGCTTCGTTCGGCGACGAAAGGCCGCAGGAATACGCGGACCTCAAGCCCATGCCCTACCTTGTCATCGTCATTGACGAACTGGCGGATCTCATGCTCACGGCGGGCAAGGACGTGGAAGGCTGCCTCGTGCGCCTCGCCCAGCTCGCCCGTGCCGCGGGCATCCACCTCATCGTGGCGACGCAGCGCCCGAGCGTGGATGTGGTGACGGGGCTCATCAAGGCGAACTTCCCCTGCCGCGTCTCGTTTCAGGTCGCCAACAAGTACGACTCGCGCACCATCCTCGATACGGCCGGAGCCGAACAGCTCCTCGGCAAGGGCGACATGCTGTTCAAGCCTACGGGCGGCAAACTCCAGCGCCTGCACGGTCCCTTCGTCACCGACGACGAGGTGCAGGCCGTGGCCGATCACTGGAGACGCCAGTGCGCGCCGCAATACGAGGTGGATTTCACCGAATGGGGCACGTCCCTCGCGGAAAACGCCAAGGCGTCCTCCGCTCCGGCTTCCGGGCCGGGCAGTTCGGATGAGGAATCCCTGTATGCCGAGGCCGTGGCCTTTGTGCAGGAACAGGGCCGCATGTCCATTTCCCTGCTCCAGCGGCGTTTCCGCATCGGCTTCAACAAAGCCGCGCGCTTCGTCGAACGTATGGAGGAGGAAGGCATCCTGCCGCCCGCTTCCCGCGCCAACAAAGCCAGAACCGTGCGGATGGATTGACTTTTTGAACCGGGAAGGAGTGCGCGTTCTACACGCCCTTTCCCGGGCCTGCCCTCCTGCTCGCGCCCATCGGCGGCTGGAGAACGTGCGGCGAATGGCCCTTTTTGAGAAGGGAACGCACAAAGGGCACCCTTCACGGGCCCGAGCAGGTTTCCCAGAGTACGGCGGCCATAGTCCGCCGATCGTTGCGGCAAGACAGTTGATGCGTTCCGTATCAGACACTCTTTTTCAGGAGATCATCATGCGTTTCCCGACCCTTTTTGCCTGCGCCGCGGCCCTGCTGCTGATCAGCGCGGGCGCTTCGCACGCGGCGGCTCCCGCCATTACGGGAGAGATGCAGAAAAAATATGAGTCGATGCAGTCCTTTACCGCTGAATTCACCCAACGTCTCGTCCATCAGGAAAGCGGCTCAGAGGAAACCCGCCAGGGCACCCTCGCCTTCCAGAAGCCGCTCCGGGTCCGCTGGGAAACCAAAGCCCCCCATGCGGAACTTTTGGTCATCACGGACAAGGACGTATGGGACTACCTGCCCGACGAGGAGCTGGCCTACCAGTATTCGCCGGAAGTGGTCCACGACTCCCGCTCCATCATTCAGGTCATCACCGGCCAGAGCCGCCTCGACAAGGATTTCACCGTCGAGGCCGAGCCGGACGACAACGGACTGGCCGTGCTCCGGCTCTACCCCAAAGATCCTTCTCCGCAGCTTGTGGAAGCGCTCCTCTGGGTGGACAAGGGCACGAAGTTGATCAAGAAGGCGCAGATTCTGGACTTCTACGGCAATACCAATGAAGTGGCCCTGACCTCGCTGACGCCCGATGCGTCCATCAAGGCCGGAACCTTCCAGTTCACGCCTCCTCAGGGCATCACCGTGGAGAACCTGATGAATCAGGACGCTCCCGAACGCCCGCTGCTGCAATAACGCCCTAGCCCTGCGAGGTGTCCATGTCCATCGGCTCCCGGACGCATGAAGAATTCATGGAAGAGGCCCGTGCCTTTCACGGGTATCCCGCTCCCGGCCTGATCATCGGCGGTTACATGGTGGAGCTTGCCAAGCGCCACATGCCGGAAGGCGTCCTGTACGACGCCGTCAGTGAAACGGCCCACTGCCTTCCCGACGCCGTGCAGCTGCTTACGCCGTGCACGTTCGGCAACGGCTGGCTTCGCGTCCTGCCCTTCGGCATTTACGCGGTGACCCTGTACGACAAAGCTACCGGCGAAGGCGTCCGCGTCGAGCTCGACAACGACAAGCTGGAGCCCTACGACGCCATCCGCAGCTGGTTCCTCAAGGAGCGCCCCAAGAAGGAGCAGGATACCGAACGGCTGCAGGCCCAGATCAAGAAGCGGGCGAGTCGATCCTCTCGTTCCGCAAGGTCCGCATCCGTCAGGACATGCTCGGGCACCGTTCGTTCGGGGCGATCACCCGCTGCCCGCTCTGCGGCTCCCACTACCCCGCCTCCTACGGCGGGATCTGCCGGCTCCTGCCAGGGACAGTCCCCGTATGAGGACGGCCCCGGCTTCGCCCTGTCGCAGCAGCCCCGTATGCCCGCTCCCGTCCCGATCCCGGTCGAGGAGGCGGTCGGCAAGCACGCCCTGCACGACATGACGCAGATCATCCCGGGCAAGGAAAAGGGGGCCGCGTTCGTCGCCGGGCAGGAGCTTTCCGCCGGAGACATCTGCCGCCTCCAGCAAATGGGCAAAACCGCGTCTACGTTCAGGAAACACGCCGCATCCCGAAGGCTGGGTGCATGAGGACGACGCCGCCCGTCGGTTCCGCCCGGCTCATGCCCGGCGACGGCGTGGAAGTGGAAGCCGCCCCGCGCGAAGGCAAGGTCAACTTCCGGGCCACGCGCGACGGGATGCTGCTGGTGGACACTGAGCGCCTTGAGCGCTTCAACCTCGTGCCCGACGTGATGTGCTGTACGCGCCACAACTACAGCGTGCTCACCGCCGGGACGCGGCTTGCAGGAAGCCGGGCCATTCCGCTGTTCCTGTCCCGCCCCGGGTTCCTCAAGGCGCTTTCCGTTTGGAAGACGGCCCGCTGTTCAAAGTCGTGCCCATGCGCAAGGCCAAAATCGGCATCCTCGTGACCGGGACCGAAGTGTTTCAGGGGCTGATTGAGGACCGTTTCGCACCCATCATTACCCAGAAAGCGCAGCAGCACCACTGCGAGGTGGTCAAGACGCTCTTTGCCCCTGATGACGCGGATCTCATTGTTCGGGGCGTGCGCGACCTGCTTGACGCCGGGGCGGACTTCATCGTCACCACGGCGGGCATGTCCGTCGATCCCGACGACCTCACCCGCAAGGGCCTCACCGAGGCGGGGCTTACGGACACCCTCTACGGCGTGCCCGCGCTGCCCGGGACCATGACCCTCATCGGCCGCATCGGCGGCGCGCAGATCATCGGCGTGCCCGCGTGTGCGCTGTTCTTCAAGACCACCGTTTTCGACATCATCCTGCCCCGTATGCTCGCCGGGGTGCCCATCACCCGCCTCGATCTCGCCAAGATCGGCAACGGCGGCCTGTGCATGGAATGCAAAGTCTGCACGTTCCCCAAGTGCCCCTTCGGGAAAGTCTGATATACGGCCCAAAAGTATGAAGGGAAGCCTTTCTTCGGAAAGCGCTTCCTTTTTTTATGCGAACAGAGCGTCGGCGTTGCTGCAGTAGCGGTCCAGATCCGCGTCGCCGAGTTCCGCCTTTTCCTGGAGGTGCATCATGGCGTCGCCCGGATCGTACAGCGGGTAATCGCTGCCGAACAAGATGCGATCCTGCGGATGCTTGTGGAGGATGGCCTTGAGAAGATCGGGCTGGATGAACGGGGTACAGCTTGAAGTATCCAGCCACACGTCGCGCCCCACGAGCGCCTTGAGGGAGTGTTCCCACTGATGATACCCGCCGAGATGCCCGGCGATGCAGCGGAGGCGCGGGAAACGATCCAACAGCGCCGCCAGCTTGTACGGGCAGGAAGGATTCTTTTCCGGCGGTACGTTGTCCCCGATATGGAACAGGAAGATGAAATCGTCCTGTGCGGCCTCGAACATGGGCAGGAGCCGGGGATCGTCCAGCCAGAAATGCTGGAAATCGGGATGGAGCTTGAGCCCGCGTATGCCCGCCGCCTTCAGGCGTTCCAGCTGGCTCTCCCACGCTTCGTAACCGGGGTGCAGAGTGCCGAAAGCCGTCACTTCGGGGTGCTCGCGCTGGAGCGTGACGGCGTAGTCATTGGCCGGGACGACCTGCCCCGGCGTGGTGGCCGCGCACAGCACCACACAGCGGCCTATGCCGGAACGCTTTTCCCGCAGCAGCAGATCGGCGATGGTCCCTTCGCCCACGCAGTCGAGCTGATAGGCTTCGTTAAGATGTTCCACCGCATGGCGGGCGATTTTTGGGTGAAAAGCGTGCGTATGAATGTCTGTAAACATGATCCTGTCCGAAGGCTGATTCAGGGAAAAAGGCCCGCGTTCTTCCGCGGGCGCAGTTCCTGAACATACGTTCGGCGCGACCCGTTGTCCACAGGCCGCGCCGGACGGCCTATACCCCGAACAGCCGTTTCACCGCGCCAAGCTGCGCATCGTCGAGCGCGCCGCCGTATCCCCGGGAAACGGGCTCCAGCCCGCCGAACTTGGCGGCGACGGCGGCCTTGATGGTCGTCACGAAGTCGTCGTCTATCGTATAGATGGACGAAAGCCGCCCGATTTCCCTGTGCGCCGCGCACAGATCCCCGAACTGCCCCGAGCGGAATGCCGTTTTCGCCTGCGTAAACAACTCGGGGACCACATTGTTCAGCCCGGACAGCACGCCGTCCCCGCCGTTCATCAGGTTGGGGATGAAATACTCGTCGAACCCGCACAGCACCGAAAAGTCCTCGCGCACTTCGGCCACGGCCCGCACGATGGCCCGCGTATGCGAGGCGCAGTCCACCGTATCCTTCACCCCCATGAACCGGGGGAACCGGGCGGCGAGCTTGGCGATCAGAGCCGCGTCCGCGTCGCACCCCGTGCGCGCCGGGAAATTGTAGATGAGCCACTCGCCCTCGAAACGCCCGCCCAACGTATCGAAATACGCCTCAAGCTGGCGCGGGGTCTGGGCGAAATAGTAGTGCGGCAAGGCCATGACCGCTTCATAGCCTTCCGAATAGGCAGCATCCGCCAGACGCGTCATGTCTTCCATGCAGGTGCCGGACACGTTGGCGATCAGCGGCAAGTGGGTCATGGTCCGCGCCGCATGGATCAGGCTGACCCGCTCGTCCATGCTCAGGGCCGTGAACTCCCCGATGCTCCCCATCAGCAGGACGCCGTCGGTCCCGGCTTCCGACAGCCGGGAAAAATGCTTTTCCAGCGCGGCAAGATCAAGCTTCCCGTCCGCGTCAAACGGCGTGATCGAAGGGCACCACGCTCCCGTATATTTTTTCTTGTTTTCCGGCATGATTCGCTCCTTTGACCGCACTGTTGCACGAAAAGGGTGTTTCCAAAGCTTTCGGCTGATGGGGAGCGAGCGGCCGCGCAATCCCCCCATGCATGGGACGGCGCGGCGCGTCCGCGAAAACGGACAACTCCCCATCAGGCGAAAGCTTTGGAAACGGGAGGGGAAAGTCCCCTCCTCCCTGTCATTCCTTTACCAGCCGCCCATATGCCGCACCGTACAGGACGACGCAGACGAAGCAGCACAGCGGCAGGAGAAACGCCGCCGCGGTGTGCGTGTAGTCCGCGATCAGCCCCATAAAATACGGCATGATCGCCCCGCCCACGATAGCCATGATCATGTACGAGCCGCCGAGCTTCTTGCGGGTCCCGAGGTTCTTGGTCCCCATCGCAAAAATGGTCGGGAACATGATGGAAATGAAGAAGAACACCGCGATGAGCGCGATGACCGACACGTATTCGACGGCCGTGAACACCACCCCCGTCAGGATCACGCATACGACGCCGTACACCGCGAGCAGTTTCGCGGGCGCGATTTTGGTCATGATGCCCGTGCTCACGAAACGGCCTATCAGCAGGCAGAGCATGGCGGTGGACAGGAAGAACGCGCCTTGCTGCGCCGTGCCGCCGGGCCAGCACTCGATGTACAGGTTGATGAAGAACGCCCCGATGCCGACCTGCGCCGCCACATAGAGGAACTGCGCCGCCACCCCGGCGACGAATTCCTTATGGCCAGCAGGGAATGTTTCATCATGGCCGCCTCGTCCGCCTCCTCGCTGCTCCGCAAATCGGGCAGTTCGGCCTTGGCGAACAAAAATGACCAGCAGGATCACCACGCAGGCGATGCCCACATAGGTCATCCTGACGGCATCAAGCCCGCCTCCGCCGCTGGCCTCGTCGCCGCCGAAGAACAGCAGCCCCCCGAGCAGCGGCCCGGTGAATTGCCCAAGCCCGTTAAAGGACTGGGAAAGGTTCAGGCGGGTTTCGGCGGTTTCCGTGGAACCCAGCGCCGATGAATAGGAGTTGGCCGCCGTTTCCAGACATCCGAGCCCGAGCGCGATGACGAACAGGGCGAACAGGAAGAACGCGAAGCTTGCGACGCCCGCCGCCGGGACGAACAGCAAGGCCCCGATTGCGTACAGGCTCAGGCCGCACAGGATGCCCGCCTTGTAGCCTTTCCATTCCATGAACAGTCCGGCGGGGATCGCCACAACGAAATAAGCCCCGAAATACGCGGCCTGAATGAGCCCGGACTGGGCCTTGGACACGTTGAGCGTCACCTGAAAATGCTTGTTCAGCACGTCGATGAGCCCGTAGGACAGGCCCCACATGAAAAACAGCGTGGTGACGAGGATAAACGCCTTGCGGTATTGGGGACTGGTTATCTGGCTCACGGCGAACCTCCCTCAGCGGGCCGTCAAGGTACGGTCGAGATGCGTGTAGCCGCCGTCCACCACAACCCACTGGCCCGTGGTATGCGACGACAGCGGCGAAAGCAGGAACACCGCCATGTCCGCCAGTTCCTCCACCGTGGTCATCCGGTGCCCCAAGGGGATGTTGCGGACGATGGTTTCCAGCTTTTCCGCCGGGCGGGGGAATGTGTTCACCCACCGTTCATAGAGCGGGGTCCAGACCTCGGCGGGGACCACGGCGTTCACCCGGATGCCGTCCTTGAGATAGGATGCGGCCCATTCGCGCGTCAGGGACAAAATGGCCCCCTTGGCGGCGGTGTAGCCGCTGGTTCCGCCCTGCCCCGTGAGCGCGGTCTTGGAGCTGACGTTGAGGATGCTCCCCTTGCTCTTTTTCAATTCCCCGATGCAGTAGTGCGCCATCGTGTAGTAATGGACGAGGTTGCGCTCAAGCGAAACCCGGAATGCCTCCACCCCGGTTTCGAGGCTGACGTTGTCGTTGCCCCCGGCGCAATTGATCAGGCCGTCGATACGCCCGTACATGGACACGGCTTCCTGAACGGCGTCCGCGCAGGCTTGCTCATCGGTCAATTCGATTTGGATGAAATGCATGAGCGGCTGGAGCGCCGCACTTCGGCCCGGAAACTCTTTTGCAGCGGGCTGCGCCCCAGAATCACCGGAATCGCGCCCTCACGGGCCAGCGCAACGGATATGCCGCCGCCGATGCCGGAACCGCCGCCGGTCACGAGATACACTTTGTCCTTTATCCGCAAAATCCATGACATGCTCCTGCGTTTAGAGATTGCCGATGCCGTACACGCGGCAGGCGTTGCCGCCCCATACGGCATCCCGCTCCGCCTCGGAGAGGGACGCCATGGCCTTCCCGGCCAGCCCGCACACCTGATCGTACGTTCCGGACAGCAGGCAAACGGGCCAGTCCGAACCGAACAGCAGCCGGGAGGGCCCGAAACATTCCAGAGCCGCGTCGAGGTATGGGAGCAAATCCCGCTCGTCCCAGCCGTGCCAATGGGCTTCGGTGATCAGTCCGGACAGCTTGCAGCTTACATGCTCCTGCGCCGCGAGCGGGGCGATGCGCCTGGCCCACTCCGCCGCGCTCTCATGCCGGACATCCGGCTTGCCGAGGTGATCCAGCACGAGCGGCCCCAGATCGTGCCGCCCGCAGAAGGCAATGGCGGCGGGCAGATCTTTCGCGTGGACCAGGACCTCGTAGACCTTGCCCCCCCGCTGGAGCGTTTCCACGCCCACGGTTGAACCGCCCATCTTCCAGAAACGCCGAAGGAGACGGCTCGTCCTGCACCTGATGGCGGTATCCCTTGAGCACGGCGGACGAGGCCCGCGCCTCAAGCCGGGCTTCCAGATCGCCGGCCCGAAGATCGATCCAGCCCACGACCCCAGAATCCACGGATTCGACGACGCCAGCCCGAGCAGGAAGTCCGTCTCCGCCTCCGAAGCCCGGGCCTGCACCGCCACCGAACCGCCGATGTGCCGGATGTCCAGTTCAAACCGCAGCTCGGCGGGCAGGAAGTCCCGCTTCAGGACGGCCATATCATCGCCGATCCAGCCGTATGCGGCCGGATCGAACCGCCAGAAATGCTGATGCGCGTCCACGCGCCATACCGTATCCATCGTCTTCCTCCTTCACAGGCCCCAGCGAAGCAGCCTTGTATGGGATCCCGGCCCCGTTTCATGCGGCGGCCCCCGCCAACGGCAACGGCCTCAAAGAAGAGGGGAACTCTTTCCGGAAGAGAGAGGCCCGTGTGGAGATCCCGTTCTCCGGAATGGCACCCCCTCCCCAGCCTTTCCGCCCGCTACAGCGACACCTCGCGCTTCCAGAACAGGAAATCATGCTGCCCGAGCCGATCGGCCTTGGTGGAGTACCGCCCGCTGGCGGTGTCGAGCACCTTTTCGAGCAACCGGTCAGCCGCCGCCGCAATGGGTTCCCCGTCAATGATCGGGCCGCAGTCAAAATCGATCAGGTCGCTGAGCCGTTCCGCCACCGCCGTATTGGTCGCCACCTTGATCACGGGCACAATGGGATTTCCGGTGGGCGTCC
>ENA-OQHN01000340-OQHN01000340.1-human-gut-metagenome-genome-assembly--contig:-NODE-340-length-16911-cov-2.799452_pt1 | contig 16911 bp, 13 predicted proteins | sample MGYA00242564_ERZ504721 | MGnify/ENA primary metagenome ERZ504721 (study PRJEB26092, sample SAMD00036212) | human gut metagenome | host: Homo sapiens | study: EMG produced TPA metagenomics assembly of...
CTTCGGCAACGTGGTATGTCTTCTGCTCCACCCACCGGCGCTGCCATTTCTTCTCAATTTCCCTAAAATTGTATTCCATTGGTGTCTGTATATTATATATGTTGTGGCCCGCCGGCATGGCGGCATGCATCAATGCCGGCTCCCGGCGCATATTTCCCGTATGGCAGGGCGTGGTTGCCCGGCATGCCTGTGCGGCCCCGCCATGGGGCCGCGCATAGCGCTTTGCAAAGATAGCACAAAAGGGGCCCAAATCCGCAAAATAAACCCGCCGAAAAGGCTGCGGAGGCCCCTCGGCCCGGTGTCACCACCGTATGGGCTCCATGCCGTGGGCCTCGAGGTAGTCGTTGGCGCGCGAAAAATGGTGGTTGCCAAACCACCCCCCGCGGTTGGCCGAGAGCGGCGAGGGGTGCACCGACTGCAGCACGAGGTGGCGCGACTGGTCGATGAGCGCGGCCTTCGAGCGCGCGTAGCCTCCCCACAGGATGAACACCAGGTGGTCGCGGTCGGCGTTGAGCGCCTTGATGGCGGCGTCGGTAAACTCCTCCCAGCCCTTGCGCTGGTGGCTGGCGGCCTGGTGCGCGCGCACCGTCAGCGTGGCGTTGAGCAGCAGCACGCCCTGCCCGGCCCACCGCGTGAGGTTGCCCGACGTAGGCATCGGCGTGCCCAGGTCGAGCTGTATCTCCTTGAATATGTTGACGAGCGACGGCGGGAAGGGCACGCCGTCGTTCACCGAGAAGCTCAGCCCGTGGGCCTGGCCGGGCTCATGGTATGGGTCTTGGCCGATGATGACCACCTTCACGCTGTCGAAGGGGCACAGGTTGAAGGCGTTGAATATGAGCTTCCCGGGCGGGTAACACGTGTGGTGCATGTACTCTGAGCGCACAAACGCCACGAGGTCGGCAAAATACTGCTTGTCGAACTCGGCGCCAATGTGGCGCCGCCACGACTCCTCTATCTTTACTTCCATTGCTTGCGGGTTGTTGTGAATGCCCCGCAAAAATACTCATTTTCCGCCATCCGGCAAAGCGAATGGGCGCTTTTGTTGGGATACACGGGCTGCGCGCCGTGGCTACGCGGCCCCACAATATGGCCGGCGGCCCTTTGCCGTATGGCAGAAAATGAGTAATTTTGCAGGTGACACCGCCAAGGCGGCTGCCACGTCGCGCAAGGCGGCCACGGCGGCAGACCGGGGGCGGGCACTGGCTGAAACACCAAAACCAAGCATAACAGTATGAAACGGACTACTTTGGCGGCCGCCGCGGCCGCCCTGATGGCAACGGCGGCCGGGCCGGCACTGGCCGCCGGGCAGCACCAGCAAGACAGCTGCTATCTCTTTGCATTCTTCTCCAACAACACGCCGGATGGCGAGCAGGTGCGCTATGCGCTGAGCGACGACGGGCTGAACTACACTTCGCTCAACGGGGGGCGCCCGGTGGTGGCATCAGACACCATAGCGCTGAAGAAGAGCATACGCGACCCGTACATCTGCAGGGGCCGCGACGGGCGCACGTTCTACATGGTGATGACCGACATGAGGTCGTCGGAAGGATGGCAGAGCAACGACGGACTGATACTGATGAAGAGCGACGACCTGCTGCACTGGCAGCACACGGCCATCGACTTCCCCACGCGCTTCCCGTCGCTCGAGGGCTTCGGCCGCGACAACCTGCACGCCGTGTGGGCGCCGCAGCTCATCTGGGACGCGCGCGAGGGCCGCTACATGATATACTACTCCATCGGGCGGCACGACTGGGAATACCCCGTGGGCGACAAGCGCCAGCCTTACTTCAAGCTGTTCTACAGCTATGTCAACGACGACTTCACCGACATCACCGAGCCAAGGCTGCTGTTCGACTTCGGCACGGCGGCCATCGACGGCGACATTATCTACGACGGGCGCAACGGCGAGTATGTGCTTTTCTTCAAAGACGAGGGCCTGCCAACGGTAAACAACGGCTTCCGCACGCGGCAGGGGGTGATGAGGGCCACGGCCAAGGAGCTGACAGGGCCTTACGCCACCGAGTTCCGCCACCTGCAGAAACCGGGCCAGTATCCGGTGGAGGGGTCGAGCGTGTTCCGGCTGATAGGCAGCGACGACTACATACTGATGTACGACTGCTATGCGCAGGGCTACTACCAGTTCTGCCGCAGCAGCGACCTGAAGAACTTCACTTTCGTGCAAAACACACCCACGCGCGGCACGTTCACCCCGCGCCACGGCTCGGTGATGCACATATCGGCCGCCGAGCGCGACCGGCTCGAGGCGTGGTCGGCACTGGCCGTGGCCATCGACGCCCTTGAGCGCCGCCCCGCCCCCACCCTCACCCTGCGGCAGCTCGACGGCCGGCGCAAGCTGCTCGACGAGGCCCGGGCCACGCTTGCCGCCACGGCCGACGCCAAGCGGCTGCGCAAGATGGCGGCCCGGGTCGAAGGGTTCTGACGCCCCCCGACTGCCACACTGCCCGTTTTGCAACGCGATACAGCCCGTTTGGCATTGCGATACGGGCCGTTTTGCAACGCGATACGGGCCGTTTGCGAAGCCTGTGCGCCCCATGCCGCCAAGTGCCAGGCTGACAGCGGGTTGCCTGCAGGGCAGCGCCAGCCGTGGCAGCCATGCGCCGAAAGCGGCAGAAACACAGAGCGGGTCGCGCCGGGACAATCCCTGCGCGACCCGCTCCTTGCGTTGGCTGGCGGCCCGCATCAGGGCCGCCGGCGAGTCAGTCAATGCGCCCCACGGCCGTAAGCGTGGTGGCCCCGTCGACGGTCAGTGCCCTGACGGCCACGGCCGTGGCCGGGTCGATGCGCCACACGGCGGGCGAACCTGTCTTGGTGTTTACCGAGATGTAGGCCGCCCCGCCCTCCATGTAAGGCGTGGTGCCGAAGCCCGACACGTCGGCGGGCAGCCCGCTCACCTCGGTCAGCGTCTTGTCGCCGGCACTGAACACTGCCAGCCGGTTGGCAGTCTTGGCCGACGAGGTGATGGGCGCGTCGTACATGAGGAACAGAAACTTGTCGGCGCCGATGTACCAGCTGCGCATTATGCCGTTGGGCGACAGCTCCTCAAGGTTGCAGTAATAGTCGTCGAAAGCCTCGGCGGCCACGTCCACGCGCACCACACCGGCCGGCAGCGTGGTCTGCTGGCGCGGGTCGGCCATGGTCTTGGCGTAGCTCGGCGAGATGACATAAACGTAGCGGCCGTCGTCGGTGGCCCACACCATCTGGTAATACTGCGACCTGTTGCGGCCGCAGGCATAGCTTATGCGGCCCGTGCGCAGTAGCTTCCTGCCCTTGAGCGTGCGGTCTGTGAAGATGGCCACCCAGCATGAGTCGGGCCATTGCGTCCACTGCAGCTGGTCTTTCTTGTAGCTCGAGCTGCCGCTGCCGCCGCTCTCGGTCTTTATCAGGTCTTCAAAGCCGGGGCGCACCCAGCGGTACTGCGTGCGCGCCTCGTCGGCATACTGCTGGCACCCGTACTGCGACAGGCCCATGGGCACGGCCGCGCTGTATATCTTTGAGCCCACCTGCTCGAGCCCCGAGAGCGTCACATACTCGCCGTTGCCAAGGAAGTTTTCGCATATATACCCCCTGTCGGTCACTATGGCGTCAGAGCCGGTGCCCCCGAGGTGTTGCTCTCAAATGTCTCGGCGGCCGTGTCGAGGTATCCCACCTTGATGGTGTAGGGCACATATCCCGTCTGCGGGTCGGCCCAGTCGGGGTTTCCCTCGCCGCTCGACGTGGTCATGATGTAGCGGTCGTACAGCCCGAAGGTGGTAAACCGCGTCACGAAGTACTCCTTGTCGCGCTGCCTTATCTGCCCCGTGGCCCCGTCGCGCACATAAGAAGATGTGGTTCCGGCGTCGCCCTGGTGGTAGTTGAGGGCATACAGATACTTGTTTGAATGGAACACCCAGTAGGTGGCCCCGTCGTTGTAGAGCCCCGCCGGGGTGATGTTCCCGCTCAGCGCGCTGGCCGTGGTGAGCAGGTTGGTCGACGTGCCCGAGCCGCTCACGGTCGTACCTATTACATACTTGCCGGCCAGCGGGCCTCCGCCCGCGTCGGCACCGCCCGCGGCAGTGTCGTCGTCAGAGCACGATGTTGTCAACACTCCGGCGGCGATGAGTGCCATCGCGCCGGTAATCAAATAGTTATTTTGCATTTTCATATCCTTAATGTTATTGGTTATGGTTTGTAATCATGCGATAGTGGGGCCCACGGCCCACCCCCTCCAACGCGGGGAGTGAGCCGCAGCGCCTCATGCCGGGCCGCCTTCCACGCATTGGCAGGGCCGGAGGCGGGATGCGGTTGCCCGCCAACCATTGCGCCTCGCCACGGCCCCTCAGCCGCCGAGGCTCACCCTCACCTTGGCATAGAAGGCCCTTCCGGGCTTCTGCAGGCTGAAGTTGTCGTAGAGGTTGGCGTCGGTCAGGTTGCGGCACTCGAGCGAAACGTTATACCGCCCCGACGCAATGCTGTAGGCGAGCGACAGGTTGTGGGCAAACTGGCGGGGCACAATGTAGTCCGAGCCGTTCACCGCCGCCACGCCTTCGGAGTAATAGCTGAAGCTGTGGGTGTAGGCGTTGTCGTATGTCAGCGACAGGGTGTTGCCCCGGCCGCCCAGCCCGGCCAGCTCAGAGTGGCGTCGGCGTCGGCAAAGCGGTAGGGCACGTTGGGCATGCGCGCGCCGTATAGCGGGTTGGCCAACGGCCTGGCTGCCCACCATCAGCCGCTCGTTGTCCTTCACGTCCATCTGCGTGAAGTTGCCCCCTAGGCTCAGCCACCGGCCGAAGGAGTAGCGCACCGACAGGCTTCCGCCCGTGGTCCTCACCCTGCCGTAGTTCTCGTAGAAAGCGCCCTCGCGGTTGCCGCTGAGCCCGGCAATGCTTCTCTGTATGTAGTCTTTGGTGTCTCGGTAGATGACAGAGCCCTCCACGTAGACAGAATGGCGGCCGAAGGAGCGCGAGAAGCTCAGGTTGAGGTTCACGTTGTCGCTGTTTTCCGGCCTTATGAGCACGCTGCCGGTCTCAAGGTCCTCGTCGCCGAACATCTCTTCGGTGGTGGGCAGCCGGTAAGCCTTCTCGTAAGAGAGCTTCGCCTGCAGCCCGCGGGCCAACAGGCACGAGGCCGCCGCGCCGTAGCCCCACACACCCAGCGAGCGGCTGCGGCGCACGAAGGCCGACGAGTTGGCATCGGTGGCCACGGGGCCGGCCACCCACAGCAGGTAGTGCTTGGCGAAGGCGGTGGCGTTCCAGCGCTCCGTCGGCGCATACATGTAGGCCACCGCCACTATGTTCTTGCGCGTCTGCTTGGCTATGGGGTTGGTTTCCTCGTGGCCGTAGAGCAGCGACGTGTTGTCGCGCCTGAAGGCGTTGAACACCTCGTTGAACGTCAGCAGGTGGCCGTCGGCCGGCGAATAGCGCGCCGTGAGGGTGGCGTTCCAGTTGTCGGCGTCGGCACGGGCGTAGAGCATCGACTGCTCGCCGCCCTCGCCCTTGCGCTCGCGCTCCCCGCGCCAGTTGTAGGTGTAGGCCGCCGTGTCTACGTTGGTGGTCGAGTTGCGGTTGTAGTTGGCCGTGGCCACAATGTTAAGGCCCCTCACAAAGGCGTTGCGCTTGCTGTATTCGAGCGACGGCATGAGCGAGTGGCCGTAGCGGTGCTTCTGGCCGAACACCGTCTTCTGCCTCACGCCGGTCTGTATGTCCTTGTAGGCATGGGCGTAGCCAAATCCCAGCATGAGCCTGTCGGCCCACGGCTTGCCCACAAAGCCCACCTTGGCCACTACGGCCTCGTTGTGGTATGTGTCGTTAAAGCGGCGCACGCGCTCCAGCTTCCGCGTGTTGATGCTGTGGGTGGCAAAGTCGTAAACGGGCGCATCCACGCAGTAGTCGTTGTCAGAGTAGTTCTGGAAGGCCGTCACCTCGTAGGCCAGCCCGCCCTTGGTCGACTGTCCGAAGTGCACGTCGGAGCGGTGGGTGTTGAACGAGCCGTAAGAGTAGGAGGCGCCGGCATACCACCGCCGGCGGTCTTTCCTGGTCACCACATTGATGACCCCGCCGATGGCGTCGGCCCCCAGCCCCACGGGCACTACGCCCCTGTACACCTCGATGCGGTCGGCGAAGGCCACCGGAATGTTGTTTAGCCCGAACGAAGAGCCCACTCCCTCTTGCGGCACACCGTCGATGAACACCTTCACGTGCTTGCCGCTGAAGCCGTCGACCATCACGTTCATGTCTGAGCCCACGCCGCCGCTCTGGCGCAGTTTCAGCCCCGGAGCCTTGGCCAGTGCCTCGGCCAGCGTCTTGGTGGTGTTGCGCATGGCGCGCGCATCCACGGCCACGGCGTTGTATGATGAGTTTTTCACGCGGCTCACGCCGCCCGCCACCACACTGACCTCGCCCAGGCTGACTGCCGCCGGGCGCAATCTTACGTCGAGCCTGAGCCGCCGGCCGCGCCTTAGCTCTACGGTGTGCTCGGCCCGTTCGTAGCCCAGGGCCGAGGCCACAAGGGTGTAGCGCCCGGCGGGCGCACTGATGCGGTAGGTGCCATCGGGGCCGGCGCCGAGCCACGGCCCGTAGGCTTGAGCGTCACGGTGGCGCTTACAGGGCCGCTGCCGTCTGCCGACAGGACGCGGCCATAGACAAACGTGCCGCCACGGTGCTGGGCTGTGGCGGTCACGAAGGCTGACATTAAAATCAAAATAATGGTTATCCTGAACCTGTTTTTATACGTCATAATGGTACATTTTAATGCTAATGCTATCGTTTTGCAAAGTTACTGACTATCCACGGCATGCGCAATAACAATTTTTTGCTATTTTAATGCAGTCCCGGCCCTTGCCCCCGGGCAACAAAAATACCGACACATTATGAGCCGGGCAACGCGCCGCCGGGCCGCGTGGCCATAGGCCACGCCAAGCCGCCACGGCCAGGCCGCCCTGCAAAAAATGCAACCGCAGGGCCGCCACACGCGCCACCCCGTCAGGGCCCTGCGCACGCCATGCGCTGCAAAACGGCCCGTCCGACACTGCAATATGGGCCGTTTGGCACTGCGATATGGCCCGTTCGGCAACGTCGGACGGCCCGTTTTGCATCATGGTGCGGCCGGGGCTGCAGTGGCGGGCCGCCCACACTGTCGGGAAGCGCCGCCGGAGATGTTTAATTTGGACACAAATATCACCAAATTGTTGAATAAAAAAGCAATGGACGTATTTTATCCGTATATTTGCAAAAACAAAGCCATTGCCAAGGCCAACGGCAGCCAAAGCGTGCCGCCGGGGGCGTGGCCGCATGTTTGTAATGTACTCTTTTATGTTTAACCAACAATCATTGACTTATGAACCACACTTTACCTGCCATCACGCTGGCACTGGCCTTGGCATCAACCGCCAACGCACAGGGTGTCAGGTTCGGGCGGATGCACCTGAAGCAACGCGCCGGACAAATGGAGCAACAAGGCATGAAACGAAACAACACGCCGGCAACAGTGCCCATGGCAAGGCTCGGCAGCTCTGCCGACAAGCCGCTCGACGAGTACCAGGAGAAGCGGGGCGACGCCTTCTACCGCTATGTCTACGCCTACGACAAGGACTTGATGCGCTCGTCGGAGACCATCTACAAGAAGGTGAAGGGCGACGACGGCCGCTGGGGAGAGGAGACGCTGTATGACATTGGCACCTATCTCTATGAGTACGACAGCCAGGGGCGCGTCAAGGCCAAGACCGTGAGCTACGGCAAGAACGAGGACTTTGTGAGCTACCGGGTGATGGTAGACTACGGCACCGACGGCACCACAACATACACCCGCTACGAGCTCGACAGCGGCAACGGCGGCTACTGGCCCGCAAGGCAGTGGAGTTGCTACGACAGCGGGCAGCTGGCCTCGTCGGCAGAATACGACTATGACGGCCGGACAAAGTACGCGAGGACTTTCGCCAAAAACGGCATCGCCACCGGCGGGGGCAACGACCTGAGGAAATACGTATGCTCGGGCACCGTCAACGACAGCACCGTGACCCACTACTGGCGCGATGACAGCAACGCGGAGTGGCGCCAGGAACGCATAGAGGCAAACAGACACCACAACTGGGGCACCGGGCGGCTGGCCGTATACAAGTGCTACGGCAACGACGAATACTACGGTTCGTATGAGGAAAGGATGTTTGAATTCGGGTACGACGGGCTGGGACGCATCACGTCGATAAAGAAATACTACACCGGCAACGACGACGACAGCCAGCCGGGATGGAGCGGCGACACCGGCGGCGACGGCGCAACATACGGCAGCGACAGCCCGGCACGGGCGGGCCGGGCTGCCACCGGGGAGCCGCAGTGGCGGCTTGAATACAGCGAGACCTACGAATACTGGGGCGACGAGGTGTATGGCGTGGGCAACCCGTGGCACGACGTGTTCGGCATGGACGGCCCGCTGAAGCGCATTTACCTCGACGACGAGGGCTACATCACGCAGACTCTGTTTTGAGCGCGACGCCTCGGGAAAGCTGCTCAGCGTAAGCTACAGCGACGAAGACATTGAGGGCGTGACCGAGACGGGCACCGTTGAAGTGGACGCCGACGGCCTCATCACCAGGATAGAAGACACGTCGGAAGAGACCTACGGCGACGATTACTATTACTACAGCGACGCCACCGAATACACATGGGAGGGCGGACTGGTGACGGAAGCCGTGAACACGTGGCACACGAAGACCCGTTACCCGGACGGGCAACATGAATACACCGAGGTGACCAACTTCAGATACTCATACGGCGAGGGCAGCTTCACGGTGACGGCCGAGAACGACCAAAGCGCCAACAAGGACGAATGCACCATCACCGACGACGGCAGCAGGTACTCTGTGGCCACGCGCAGCAGCACCGACGGCACGTGGACAGACGGCTACCGCTTTGTGCGCGAGGTGCAGCAAGAGGACGTCAGCTTCGTGATGCCCGACATCTCGGCCGACATGGCGGGCTTCTCGCCCGACAGCACCGTGGTGGCCTCGGTGGCAAGCAGGGTGGTATGCGCCTACGATTGCGGCTACGACAACGACATGAACTACGGGTTCCACTCCATCGAAGAAGACAACAGCTACAACTATATGAACGCCATCTCGGGCAAGACTTACTTTGCCATAAGCCACGACGGCGACGAAACGGTGTGCAGCGACATCGAGGGGCGGCCCATATATGTGGTGGCCGGCGGTCGGCTGGTGCGCCAATACATCTACCATGAGGCCGACTATGGCAACGCGGGCCCAACCACCGGGTCGGGCAGCGCGGGCATGAGCCGGGCGGCAACAGTGCCCGCCGGACTGGCATACGACGAGATTACCTACACCTACGACAGCCAAGGGCGCATTGCCGGGCGCACCGAGGTGTCGGTGAGCGAAGACGGCACGCGCACCGAAGAGGTGAAACTGGAATACACCTACAACGAGGCGGCCGCCATAGCCACGGCCGAAGCCACGGCCAAGGCGGGCGTGAGGCTCACCGGGCGCACGCTCGGCATGGCCGACGGCAGCCGCTTCAGCGTGTACAACGCCGCCGGGCAGTTGCTGGCCGAGGGCACAACGGAGTTCACTCCGGCCGCTGCCGGCATCTACATCGTCAAGGCCGGAGGCCTCACGGCAAAGGTGGCGGTGAGGTAAACCGGCTGTGTGGCCTCCCGGCCGGGGCTGCGGCATGGCCGGTAAAGCGGCAGTAAGGCAACCGCCGCGCACACCGGCATCACAATAAACGCGCCGCGACAGGATGAAAAAACCTGTCGCGGCGCGTATTGATTTTGCCCGATAAGTAGGTGTTCTAAATCAATTGCCATCAAATTGTGCGCTATTTCGGAGATGCATGCCACAGTCCGAAGAGAGGGCGAAGCGCGCTACGCCACCGATGAACCTTTGGCATGCGGCCCGAAAGAGCACACAAGATGGTGGCAAAGATATAGAGGACACCTGCAAGGTCTATTGTATCGGTTGATTTTGAACAGCTGCTTATGCCATCAGGCCCAAACGCCCCGGGCCGGCGTGCAGCCTACCCTATGAGCCACCTGCACAGCAGGTAGCACACCAGCCCGAGCCCAATGGCCACAAACACGGCCGAGGGGGCCGCGAGCACCAGCGCCACCAAGGCCACGCCCGCCGCCATCAAACCATAGTAAACAAGGCGGTCGGGCTCCTTGCCTCTGCCACCATTGCCGTTGCCTGTGCCTGTTTTTCCCATTCGCCGCATCTATTTTGCACTCACCGCGGGCCACTCCCTGCGCCGGGCCTTGGCCCGAGGCACATCAAGAAGGCTGCCCATGTGCAAAAATAGCGGTTTTTGCACAAACGGCAAAGCGCGCGGCCGCCTTTTCCAACCGGTGCGGCAATCTTTGCAGGCAGGGCCCGCGGCGACAGTGGGCCACGGCCACAGGCGGCAGCCATGGCGGCAGCGCCGAGCTTCAGCCTATGCCGGCAGGCGGGCTACAGGCACACTGTATAGTGCACAACCGCAATGGCGGGTGGCAAGGCATGGCGACAGGCGCCGGCAAAACGGCCCGTCCGGCCTTGCAATACGGCCCGTTTCACACTGCGATACGGCCCGTTTTGGCAACGCAAAACGGCCGACATGGCAAACCGGCCCCCACGGCAGCCCAACAAAACAAGAGCCGGACAGCATGGCACCAACCATACCGTCCGGCTCACGCATTGCATTGCGCGCTATGCTGCCAGGCGCATCAGAGCTTCTGCTCCACCTCTATCTCGGTGAAGGTCTCGATGATGTCGCCCTGCTGTATGTCGTTGAAGTTGACCAGGCTCAAGCCGCACTCCAGTCCGGCGGCCACCTCCTTGGCGTCGTCCTTGTAGCGCTTGAGCGCGTTGATGTCGCCGGTGTGAATCACGATGCCGTCGCGAACCACGCGCGCCTTGTCCTTGGCGTGCACCTTGCCTTCGGTGACAAGCGCACCGGCCACGGTGCCCACCTTCGATATCTTGTACACCTCGCGCACCTCGACCTGGCCGGTCACCACCTCTTTCTTCACCTTGTCGAGCATGCCCTCCATGGCCGAGCGTATGTCTTCGATGGGCGTCGTAGATGATGGAGTAGGTGTTCATCTCACTCCTCGCGGTCGGCCAGCTTGCGGCTGCCGCCGACGGCGCACCTGGAAGCCCACTATGATGGCGTCCGAGGCGTCGGCCAGCGTGACATCGTTCTCCGATATCTGTCCCACGGCCTTGTGGATGACGTTCACCTGTATCTTCTCGGTAGAGAGCTTTATGAACGAATCGCTCAGAGCCTCGACGCTTCCGTCGGTGTCGCCCTTCACGATGAGGTTCAGCTCCTTGAACGACCCGAGGGCAATGCGGTGGCTGATGTCGGCCAGGGTCAGTCGGGTCTGCGTGCGCAAGCCCTGCTCGCGCTGCAGCTGCTCGCGCTTGCTGGCTATCTCACGGGCCTCCTGCTCGGTCTCCATCACGTGGAATGCGTCGCCGGCGGTGGGCGCCCCGTTCAGTCCGAGTATGATGGCGGGCTCCGACGGGCCTGCTTTCTCCATGCGCTGGTTACGCTCGTTGAACATGGCCTTGATGCGGCCGTAGTTGGTTCCGGCCAGCACGATGTCGCCAACCTTCAGCGTTCCGTTCGACACGAGCACCGTCGAGACATAGCCACGGCCCTTGTCGAGCGACGACTCGATGATAGAGCCGGTGGCACGACGGTTGGGGTTGGCCTTGAGGTCGAGCATCTCGGCCTCGAGCAGCACCTTCTCGAGCAGCTCGTCGACGCCCACTCCCTTCTTGGCCGATATCTCCTGGCACTGGTACTTGCCTCCCCACTCCTCCACGAGCAGGTTCATGTTGGCCAGGTCTTCGCGTATCTTGTGCGGGGTTGGCGCCCGGCTTGTCAATCTTGTTTATGGCAAACACCATCGGCACGTTGGCTGCCTGTGCGTGGGCTATGGCCTCCTTGGTGGTGGGCATCACGCTGTCGTCGGCCGCGATGATGATGATTGCGATGTCGGTCACCTGCGCTCCGCGGGCTCGCATGGCCGTGAATGCCTCGTGGCCCGGGGTGTCGAGGAATGTTATCTTGCGCCCGTCGGCCAGCGTCACGTTGTATGCTCCGATGTGCTGCGTTATTCCTCCGGCCTCGCCGGCTATGACGTTGGTGTTGCGTATGTGGTCGAGCAGCGACGTCTTTCCGTGGTCTACGTGTCCCATGACGGTCACGAGTGGGGCGCGGGGCACGAGGTCGTTCTCGTCGTCGGCCTCCTCGCTCACGGCGGCGCTTACCTCTGCGCTCACATACTCGGTCTTGAAGCCGAACTCTTCGGCCACGAGGTTGATGGTCTCAGCGTCGAGGCGCTGGTTGATAGACACCATTATGCCTATGCTCATGCACGTTCCGATGACCTTGTTCACCGGCACGTTCATCATCGTGGCAAGCTCGCTGACGGTCACAAACTCCGTGAGCTTGAGCGTCTTGCTGCCTGCCTGCTCCTCGAGGCGCTCCTCGTTGAGCCTCTCCTGCACAGCGTCGCGCTTCTCGCGGCGGTATTTGGCGCCCTTCTTGTTCTGGTTCTTGCTCGTGAGACGGGCCAGCGTCTCCTTCACCTGGCGTGCCACGTCCTCCTCGCTCACCTCTATCGGCTTGTGCTGGCTGCGGCTCTTGCCTTTCTTGCTCTTGCCCGCGCCCTGCTGCTGGGCTGCAGGCTGGGCTCCACCGCCGCCGCGGTTCTTGTTCTTCTTGCCGGCCCCGTTGCCGTTCTGGCTGGCTGCCGCCTCGATGTCTACGCGCTCCTTGCCTATGCGCACGCGCTTCTTGCGCTCGCTGCCCTGATGCTGCTGGGCTGCCTTCTCCTCGCGTTCCTTGCGGCGCTCCTCCTTGGTCTTCTTCTTGGGGCGCGTGCTCTGGTTGATGGCATCAAGGTCTATCTTGCCCAGCACGTTCACCTTGGGGGCCAGCCTGGCCTCGCTCTTGAGCGTGAATATCTTCGGGCCCTCTTTCTCGGGCTTCTCGTCGGCCTTTGGCGCAGGCTGGGCTGCGGCGGCCTGCTGTGCTGCCGGCTGCGCCTTGGGCTCGCCCTGGGCCGGCTGCGCGGCCTTTGGCTGCGGCTTGGGCTCGGCCGGCGCGGCTGCCTTCGGGGCCTCGGCCTTGGGTGCCGGGGCGGCTTCGGCCGGCTTCGACGGTGCCGGGGCGGGCTCGGGCTGCCGTGCCTGGGCCTGGGCTGCCGCCGGCTGGGGTTTAGGTTCGGCCGGTGCCGGGGCGGGCTGGCTGGCCTTCGGCTCGCTTGCCGGCTGCGCCTGCTGTGCCGGCTTCTTGCCAATGCTGTCGAGGTCTATCTTGCCCAGCGGCTTGAACCGCTGCCTGTGGCCCAGCAAGTCTTCCGCCTTCGACGACTTCTTGTCCGACTTCTTGTCCTTGGACTTCTTTGCAAACATCTTCTCAGCCTCGCTCTTGATGTCCTTGTCGCCCTTGAAGGCGCTCACGAGCGCATGATACTGCTCGTCAGAGATTTTGGTGTTGACGTTTGCGTCGTCCTTTATCTCGCCCAGGCTTTTCTTGTTCTTAAGGAAGTCGACCGCCGTCTGCAATCCTATGTTCAGTTCTGTCAATACTTTGTTTAATCTGATGCTCATATAAAAGTTTATTTCTTCTTATTCAACAATCCACAACGCAATCCCCCGAGGCCGCTTGCACTGCTTGGTGCCTACGGCTGCCGGCCCCGTGAACATGAGCGTCATGAACCATGAACATAGTCCGGCAAAAGCCCGTCTTTCATTATTTTTTAGTTTTCAAACTCGGCGCGCAGCACGTTGAGCACGTGGTCAACGGTCTCTTCCTCAAGGTCTGCCTTCTCGATGAGCATCTCCCTCGGGGCGTTGAGCACGGCCTTGGCAGTGTCGAGCCCGATGGACTTGATTGCGTCGATGACCCATTGGTCTATCTCGTCGGCGAACTCGTCGAGGTAGATATCCTCGTCGGCCTCGCCCTCGCTGACCACCCTGAACACGTCGATGGTGAACCCCGTGAGCATGCTGGCGAGCTTGATGTTCATTCCCCCGCGGCCTATGGCAAGCGAAACTTCCTCTGGCTGCAGGTAGACTTCGGCCTTGCGGTTCTCCTCATCGAGCGTGATGCTCGACACCTTGGCCGGGCTGAGGGCGCGCTGTATGAAGAGTTGCGTGTTGCTCGAGTAGTTGATGACGTCGATGTTCTCGTTGCACAGCTCGCGCACGATGCCGTGAACGCGGCTTCCCTTCACTCCCACGCAGGCTCCCACGGGGTCTATGCGCTCGTCGTAGCTCTCTACCGCCACCTTGGCTCTCTCGCCCGGCATGCGCGCAACGCGCTGTATGGTGATGAGCCCGTCGGCAATCTCGGGCACCTCGGCCTCGAGCAGGCGCTCAAGGAACATGGGGCTGGTGCGGCTGAGGATGATGCGCGGGTTGTTGTTCTCGTTGTCCACGCGCAGCACCACGGCCCTCACGGTCTCCCCCTTGTGGTATGCGTCGGCCGGAATCTGCTCGCCCTTGGGCAGGTGGAGCTCGTTTCCCTCGTCGTCGATGAGCAATACCTCGCGGCGCCACATCTGGTATACCTCGCCGCTGACGATGGTCCCGACCTTGTCTTTGTACTTGTTGTACAGCGAGTCGTGCTCCAGCTCGAGTATCTTCGAGGCCAGCGTCTGGCGCAGGTTGAGTATGGCGCGGCGGCCAAACTTGCTGAAGTTCACCTCCTCGCTCACCTCTTCGCCCACCTCATAGTCGGGTTCTATCTTCTGGGCGTCGGTGAGCGATATCTGCTTGTTCTCGTCCTGCACGTCGCCATCGGCCACCACCACGCGGTTGCGGTGTATCTCGAAGTCGCCCTTGTCGGGGTTCACTATGACGTCGAAGTTCTCGTCGCTGCCGAAGAGCTTCGTTATCACGTTGCTGGAACTCTCCTCGAGCACGCTTCACCAGCGTGGTGCGGTCGATGTTCTTCGTCTCTTTGAACTCCTGGAAGGTCTCTTATCATGCTTGGGCCTTTTTCTCTTTCTTTGCAGCCATAGTTTATTTGAAACTTAATAGGTATTTTGTATATTTCACGTTGTCCATGTCAAATGCCTTGTCCACATCCACGATGACGGGGCGCTTCTTGCCCTCGACACGCTGCTTTTCCCTGACCGTGACCACGAAGGAGCTGCCGTCGACGCTCTTGAGAACGCCTTGCACCTTCTTGCCGCCGGCGTCCATCACCTCGACGTCCTTGCCCACGTGGATGGCATACTGCTGCGCCACCTTGAAAGGCTGGCCGATGCCGGCAGAGCCCACCTCGAGCTCGTAGTCGTCAAGCTCTGCGCCGAGCCTCTCCTGCAGGTGGCGGCTCAGCTCTGCGCAATCCTCAATCCACACCCCGTCGGCGTGGTCGATTTCTACAACGATGCGGTTGTCGGGCTCGATGCTGACGTCAACGAGGAAGTACTCGTTGCCTTCCAACCACTCTTCGACGATTGTCTTTACTGCATTCTTGTCAATCATATAGTCGTGTCATTAAAATAAAATGAGGAGCTTTCGCGAAGCCCCTCATTCCACTGAACGCTGCAAAGGTACTAATAATTCTGCTCATACGCAAGCATAAGGGCAGAAAAAGCGCGTCTTTATCCGCATTTTATCCTTTTCGTAACGCCCCGCGCCCATTTTAGGCTCACCAGGTGGCAATAAAATGTGGCTCGGGGCGTTTATCTACAATAACGGAAAGACTACTTAACGTACTCTATATATTTATGGACAAATGGATTAGCAAGGCTGCTGCCGGCGTGCTGGCGGCAGGGCTCATGGCCGTGGCTGCACAGGAAGCTGCGGCACAGAAGCAGCGCGGCGACATCTTCCTGTTGCCCCAGGCGGGCGTCAACGTGTCGCGACTGTCGGGCTACGACGTGCTCATCGGCAACACCGGACAGGCCGCTACGATGGAGAGCTCGAGCAAGGTGGGGCTCACCGCCGGGCTGGAGGCCGAGTACATGGTGACCGGCAGGCTCGGGGCGCGGCTCGGGCTGGTATATTCGGAGCAGGGCGACAGGGTGAAGAACGTGCCGGAGGCTGACATCAAGACGCGGCTGAAGTATCTGAGCATACCGCTGACGGCCCACTATTACGTCACCGACTGGCTGGGGGTGCACGCCGGGGTGCAGTATTCGCGCCTCATCGACGACAACTGCATGTCGGGGGCCGACATCGGGGTGACGCCCGACCTGTATTCGGCCGAAGACTGGAGCATACCCGTGGGGGCATCGGTGGAATACTGCAACGTGGTGCTAAGCGCCAGCTACGTGTTCGGGCTGTCCAAGGTGTGCCCGCCGCTGGGCAGCACCAGGAACAGGTCGCTGTGGATTACGCTGGGCTACAGGGTAAGGCTCTGAGCAGGCTTCGGCCCGCACGGCCCAACCACCTGTGGCACAGGGTGTTGCAAAACAGCCTCGGCCGGGTGGCAAAACAGCCCGTATGGCAATGCCATACGGGCTGTTTTGCATTCCAATACGGGCCGTTCCGGCGCGGCAACTGTTCAACGCCGACCCACCGAGGCGCTGCGCCCGGGCTGCACGCCGTCGGGGTCGATGCGCCTGTAGGCCACCCGCCGCCGTCGCCACGTGTAGACGCAGTGCAGCATGCCGTCGCTGCCCTGTATCACGGCCGGGTATGAATATTCGCCCACGGGGCTGTCTTCGAGCGTGAGCAGGTGGCGCCAGTGCTCGCCGTCGGCGCTGATGGCCACGCTGAGCGGCGTGCGCGGCCCTTTCTTGGTGCCGGGCAGGGTGGCAAAGTCATTGTAAACCAGCACGTGGCGGCCGTCGGCCAGCGTCACCGCGTCGGTGCCCGACTGGTTGTTGGGCAGGTCGGTCAGCCTCACGCGGCTCCACGTAAACCCTCCGTCGGCGCTCTCCGACGTGGCCAGGCGG
>ENA-OQHN01000342-OQHN01000342.1-human-gut-metagenome-genome-assembly--contig:-NODE-342-length-16873-cov-3.933059_pt1 | contig 16873 bp, 17 predicted proteins | sample MGYA00242564_ERZ504721 | MGnify/ENA primary metagenome ERZ504721 (study PRJEB26092, sample SAMD00036212) | human gut metagenome | host: Homo sapiens | study: EMG produced TPA metagenomics assembly of...
ATCGAAAAAGGGACCTCGCATCGAGCTCATGCGACTCCCTTTTTTTACGGTCTTATTCATAAATAGAAGGAGAAGTGAGAATGGAAAAAGAATTGATTCACTTGGAGCACGTATCCAAGACCTATGATGGGCACAAGGTATTAGACGGCCTGGACCTGGCGATTTCGGAAAATGAATTTGTCACCCTCCTCGGCCCCAGCGGCTGCGGCAAGACGACGACGCTCCGCCTCATCGCCGGTTTTGAGACGCCTGATGAAGGGCGCATCCTCTTTGAGGGAGCCGATATCACCCAGCTGCCGCCGAACCGGCGCCAGGTCAATACGGTGTTCCAGAATTATTCTCTTTTTTCCCATATGGACGTCGCCGAAAATATCGCCTTCGGTCCGAAAATCCACGGCAAGTCCCGCGATTATATCCGCGACAAGATTCGTTATGCCCTGAAACTGGTCAACCTCGACGGCTATGAACATGCCAACATCGTCGACTTGTCCGGCGGCCAGCAGCAGCGCGTGGCCATCGCCCGGGCCGTCGTCAATGAGCCGCGGGTCCTGCTCCTGGACGAACCGCTGAGCGCCTTGGACCGCAAACTGCGGCGCAGTATGCAGCTGGAACTCATCAAGATCAAAGAGGAACTGGGCATTACCTTCGTCTTCGTCACCCACGACCAGGAAGAGGCCCTGAGCATGTCCGACACGGTCGTCGTCATGAACCAGGGCTATATCCAGCAGATCGGCACGCCGGAAAACATCTACAATGAACCGGAAAACGCCTTTGTTGCCGACTTCATCGGGGACAGCAACATCGTCGACGGCCTCATGGTCCACGATAAGCTCGTGCGCATTGCCGACTACGACTTCGACTGCGTCGACATCGGCTTCGGGACCAACCGGCCTGTCGACGTCCAGATCCGGCCGGAAGACATGGAACTGCGTCCGCCTCAGGACGGCGGTTTCAACGGCGTCGTCACCAAGACCATCTTCGAAGGCATGACCTACAACATCACTATCCAGGCGCGGGGCATCGAATGGCTGGTCAAATCGACGAAGCACTACCAGCCTGGCGACGAAGTCAGCCTCTGGGTGGACCCCTTCAACATCCAGATCATGAATAAACCGGAATCGGAAGACGAAAGGGCGATGGAAAATGATTAATTCAGCAGCGATCCGCAACCTCTTTGCCGCGCCGTTCCTCATCTGGGCGGTCCTGTTCATCTTCTGTCCCGTCGTGGCCATCGCCTGGTACGGCCTGACCGATGCCCAGGGGGCGATGACCTTGGCCAATATCAGCCTCATGACCCACTGGGAATACTTGAAGGCCCTGGAATTGTCCATCGTCCTGGCCCTCATCAGCACGGTCATCTGCCTCATCGTGGCCTATCCGCTATGCCTCATCCTGACTGAGAAGAAGCGGGGAAAGGGCTCGCTCCTGTTCCTGCTCTTCATCCTGCCCATGTGGATGAATTCCCTGCTGACGACCATGGCCTGGCAGACGATTCTGGAAAAGAACGGCATCCTCAACCAGTTCCTGCGCCTCTTGTCCCTGCCCGACGTGAGCCTCATCAATACGCCGGCAGCCATCGTCATCGGCATGATTTACAATTTCCTGCCCTATATGGTCCTGCCCCTTTACGTGGCCCTGAGCAAGATCAACGGCAACGTCATCGCCGCTGCCCGCGATTTGGGCGCCAGTTCCTGGCAGACCTTCACCAAGGTCATCCTGCCCTTGTCCCTGCCCGGTGCCATCAGCGGCATCACCATGGTCTTCATTCCGTCGCTGACGACGTTCTTCATCAGCGGCCTCTTAGGGGGCAACAAGATCCTCCTCATCGGCAATATCGTCGAACAGGAATTTACCATGGCCTACGACTGGCACCTGGGCAGCGGCCTGTCGTTGGTGCTCATGGTCTTCATCGTCATCAACATGGCCGTGACGGCTTATTTCGACCGCAGTGAAGGGCAGGTGAAGAAGTGATGGAAAAAGTGAAGAAACTCTACGTCGCCCTGGTCGTCCTCTTCCTCTATGCGCCCATCGGCGTCCTCGTGGCCCAGTCCTTCAACGCCAGCCGCTACCGCGGTCACTGGACGGGTTTTACCCTGCAGTGGTATGGCGAACTCTTCCAGAATGAAGGCATCCTCGACGCCTTGCAGAACACCGTCACTATCGGCCTGTCGTCAGCGGCCATTGCCACCGTCCTGGGCCTCATCACCTGCATGGCCCTGCGCGGCATGGGCCGCAAACCGCGATCGGTCTTCCTCGGCGTGGCCAGTATGCCTCTGCTCAATGCGGACATCGTCACGGGGATTTCCCTGATGCTCCTCTTTTGGGCATGGGCCTGCGCCTGGGGTATGGTTCCATCCTCATGGCCCACGTCGTCTTCAACCTGCCCTATGTTATCCTGTGCATCATGCCCCAGTTCCTGTCCCTGGACCGCAGCTGCTATGATGCGGCCCGCGACCTGGGAGCGACGCCGTTCGTGGCTTTCCGCCGCGTCGTCCTGCCGGAATTGCGGCCGAGCCTCCTGGCAGGCTTCATGCTGGCCTTCACCATGTCTGCCGATGACTTCATCATTACTCATTTCACCAAAGGCGCCGGCATCGATACGCTGCCGACGAAAATCTATGCCGAACTGAAATTGGGCATCCATCCGGAAATGTACGCCCTTTCGACGTTAGTCTTCGTCTTCGTCCTGGTCTTCGCCGTCTTGCTCATCGTCAACCGCAAGCGCCTGACCCTGGGACGGAACTGGTAGGAGGTCTGTCATGAAATATATCCGCCTGATCCTGCTCGGCCTTTGCTGCATCCTGGCCTTGAGCGGCTGTGGCTTCTGGGAAAGTGAAGAAGACGGGGACAACGTCGTCTATGTCTACAACTGGGGGGACTATGTCGACCCGGACACGCTCAAGCAGTTCGAAGAAGAAACGGGCATCCGCGTCGTCATGGATGAATTTGATACCAACGAGAGCATGTATCCCCTGGTCGCAGCCGGTGCCGAACGCTATGACGTCATCTGCCCGTCGGACTACATGATCCAGAAGATGATCCACAACGATCTCTTGCCAGCCCCTCGATTATTCCCAGCTCGCTACGCCCGCCAGTACGTCGGCAAGCAGTTCTGGACCCAGTCCGAGTCCTTCGACCCGGGTAACCGCTATGCCGTCCCTTATTGCTGGGGGACTGTCGGCATCGTCTACAACCGGACCATGGTCGATGAACCTGTCGACAGCTGGTCCATCCTCTGGAAAGAGAAGTATAAGAATGACATCATCATGCAGGATTCGCCGCGCGATTCCTTCATGGTCGCCTTGAAGCGCCTGGGCTATTCCCTGAATACGACGGATCCCCAGCAGATCCAAGAAGCCCGGGAGATGCTCATTGCCCAGAAGCCCCTGGTCCAGGCTTATGGCATCGATGACGTCAAGGACAAGCTCGTCTCCGGCGAAGCGGCCATGGGCGTCGTCTTTTCCGGCGAAGCCCTGCGCATGATCCTGGAGAACCGCGACCTGGAATACGTCATCCCCAAAGAAGGGACCAACCTCTGGATCGACTCGTGGGTCATCCCCAAGAACGCCGAACACGTCGAGAATGCCCATAAATTCATCGATTTCATGAGCCGCCCGGACATTGCCCTGAAGAACTTCGAGTACCTGACCTATTCGACGCCCAATACGGCCGTTCCGGATATGGAAGAAGACGAAGACTATAAAGATAACCCTGTCGTCTTCCCGCCGGAAGAAGCTTACGCTGGTCAGGAAACATACAAGTATTTAGGTGAAGAAGGGGATAAACGCTATAACGATGAATGGATACAAGTAAAAGTGTGGTAAGCAAAAGGGACTGTGCATGATGGTCGAAACCATCATGCACAGTCCCTTTTCGTTAGCTGGTAGACACTAGTCGAAGGCTTTGCCTGTGAGCATTTCGTAAGCTTCTTTGTATTTGGCAATGGTCTTGTCGATGACGTCCTGGGGCAGGAGATAATCGCTGTCCGGGTTGGCTTTGAGCCAGTCGCGGACGAACTGCTTGTCATACGACGGCTGGCTCTGGCCGGCTTTGTAGCCTTCGAGGGGCCAGAAGCGGGAGCTGTCCGGCGTGAGCATTTCGTCGCCTAATACGATGTTGCCTTCTTCGTCGAGGCCGAATTCAAACTTCGTATCGGCGATGATGATGCCGCGGGACAAGGCGTAATCGGCGCATTTCTTGTACAGGGCGAGGGTGTAGTCGCGGACTTTTTTCGGCGTATTCCATGCCCTTGCCGGGGAAGGTCTTGTCGAGGACGGCTGCGCCCTGTTCGAGGGAGACGTTTTCGTCGTGGTCGCCTAATTCGGCTTTCGTGCTCGGCGTGAAGATCGGTTCGGGAAGCTTCTGCGATTCCTGCAGGCCTTCGGGAAGCTGAATGCCGCAGATCGTGCCGTTTTCCTTATAGCTTTCCCAGCCGCTGCCGGTGATGTAGCCGCGGACGATGCATTCCATGGGGATCATGGTCAGCTTTTTGCATTTCATGCTGTTGCCGAGGAACTGTTCCTGCTGGAAGAATTCGGGCATGTCGGCGTTGTCGACGGAGATCATGTGGTTCGGAATAATATCTTTCGTCAAATCAAACCAGAATTTGGACATCTGCGTGAGGATCGCGCCTTTTTTCGTAATCTGGTTTTTCAGGATGTGGTCGAATGCGGAAATGCGATCGGTCGCAACCATGATGATGCTGTCGCCGGCATCGTATACTTCGCGGACTTTACCTGATTTGAACGGTTTGTATTCTTTCATGTTCTGGCCTCCAATATATTTAAAACTATATCCATGATGAATGTACTTATCATATCACAAAATGTAAGACGATGGAATAGGATTGCTCGTTTTTGACCGAAATAACCAGCCGGCGGCGGAGAATGACGGAGAAATATTAAAATATGAGATCCTTTATGAGACGAAGATTAGAAGGAGCTTAAACCTGATGACGGCGGCAGGAACGGCCGATGCAGACCGAGAAGTGAAGAAGAAATACCTGAATGAGGAGGTCTGTATATGAAGAAAGTGCTCATAGGAGTCTGCCTGCTGGCGGCTTTATTCATTTTGCAGGGGCGCTGCCGGATTGGCTGGAAGAACCAGCAGCTATGCCGGCTGTAGAAGCGCCTCAGCCCCAGTCGGCCTACGTCTACGTCAGCGGCGCTGTGCGCAAGCCTGGGCTATACGCCTTTGACGAAACGGTGCGCGTCGGCGAAGCCGTCCATGCCGCCGGAGGCGTCTTGCCTTATGCTGATGCGGCGGCTGTCAACTTTGCCGATGAAGCGGCTGACGGCATGCATATTCATATCCCGTACGACTTGAACGGCGCGCCGCCTGTCGGCGAGGCAGACGACGGCCGTATCAATATCAACGAAGCCGACGAGGAAAAGCTGGGCGAGCTGCCGGGCATCGGGCCGGCTATGGCCCGGAAGATCATTGCCTATCGAGATGAGCACGGCTTGTTTTCCAGCATAGAGGAGCTGCAGAAGGTCAAGGGCATCGGCCCGGCGAAATATAAAGAGCTGCAGGACAAGGTGACGATATGATGTATCGGGGACTGGGGGCTGTGTCGGCCTTCTGCGTCGGCATCATGGCGGCAGATTCGTTGGGCTGGTCTATGACGGAATGGGCTGCGGCCTGTCTTGCAACCGTCCTCCTGTCTGCGGCCGCGAGGAAGACGCGCTGGGTTTGGCCGTTGTTTCTGCTGTGCTGCCTGCTGGCCGGCGGCGCGCGGCTGCAGCTGGCGGCGGAGCAGTACGACAGGCTGCCCCATTACGTCGGCGGAGCTGACATCTATATGGAAGGGACTCTCCGGGAAAAAGGCAGTACCTACGAAGCCGATGGCAAGACGATGGCCCGCTATGTCGTCGATATGGAGCGTTTCGCCTATGCCGGCGAAGGCACGTTCCGGGAAGGATCGGGCGCAGTGTATGTGACGACTCCGGCCGATCCGTCCTTTCAGCCGTCGGCCCGCGTCGCCTTCCGCGGCGTCCTGCGGCCCATTCGGTATTACGGAAACCGCGGAGCCTACGACGCCCGGCACCGCGACAAGGAAAGCGGCATCTTCTTAAAGGGCTACGGCGACGACGGCAGCCTGACCTTGCTTCAGCCGGCTCAGGGATGGCGTCATACCTTGGCGAATCTGCGCGAAACCATGACGGACCGCTTCCGCGCCGTATTGGGAACGGACGGGGCGCACATCCTGAGCAGCCTGCTCTTCGGCGGCCATTACGACGAGCTGCCGCCGGAGCTGATTGAGAGCTTCAGCGTGACGGGATTGATTCATATCCTGTCGGTGTCGGGATCGCACATCGCCTTGCTCCTGTCGGTCGTGCAGATTTTAGGCCGGGCAGCCGGGCTGCGGGGAAAATGGCAGTTCCTTCTGTCGGCGGGCTTCGTCCTTTTATACGGAGCGATGGCCGAATTCGTCGCGCCCGTCGTCCGGGCGTCCATCATGGGGCTGATTTGTTCCTTCAGCCTGTGGGCCCGGCGGGACTACGCGAGCGTGCAGGCTTTGGCGGCGGCAGTGCTGCTCATGCTGCTGTACAGCCCGTATTTGTTCTATGATTTGAGCTTCCGCCTGTCCTGCGGCGCGTCGGCGGGCATCGTCCTCCTCAGCGGCAAGGTGCGGCCGTGGTTTTCCGCCTTGCCGGCGCTGCTGCGCGACGGCCTGTCCGTATGCCTGTGCGCCCAAGTCTTGCTGCTGCCCCTGCTGTTCGCCAATTTCCATGCCTTTCCCGTTTATTCCTTTGCAGCCAATCTCCTCGTCGCTCCTGTATTGGATCTGGTCATCGTCCTGGGGCTGACTGCCGCCGTTCTCGGCCTTTCTCTGCGAGCCCGTGCGCCCATATGGTCCTGCACGGCGTGTCGCCCCTTCTGGCCCTGGCCGTGAAGGGAAATTATTTTCTGGCCGCCTTTGCCGCACAGCCGTTTCTGGGCCGGAGCCATGTCTCTGCCGGTTTGTCGCCGCCTGGTATACGGCCCTTGCCGCCGTTTTCGTACTGGCCTAGGCAGCGGCGTATCTTGCTAATTTTGGCAGCCGTCGCCGGTCTTCGGTTCCTGGGGGCTGGGCGCAGCTGCACCGGCCTGAGGCGGTCGTCTACGTTTTCGATTTTGGGACAAGATAAGGCGACGTGCGTCGTCTATGATGATGATTCTGCCTATTTATGCTATAATAAAAGTTCCTGGGCGAACCCTGAGCAGGCGGCCTATACGCTGACGCCGGCATTGCGGTACGAAGGCGTATTCCGTCTGACTGGCTGTACTGTCGCCGGCCACGAGCCGGAGAAAACGGCGGCCCAGATAGAGGCCAATTTTACCTTGGACAGGCCGTGCCGCTTGGCTGACGACGCCAGAACCATCGCTGTTGCAGGAGGGACGATTTCCTATTACCTGTATGACGGCCTGCCGCAGAAACGGCTTCCCGACGGTGCTTGTATCGAGCTGCGCCAGCTGCCGCCGTACGATGAGAAGACCTTTCCCCGCCGGGCTGCGGCGCTGATTTTCTATCGCGGCGGCGGTCATGACGAAAGGTATGACGAATGGACAGAAGGGGCGGCCTTATACGATATCCCCTGGTTTTCGCCGGCTCGCGACGGCCAGATTACGGGAATCTATCGAAAGGGCGAATGGACTTTTACGACTTTTACGGCCCAGGGCGGAGAGTAAACGATGAAACCAATAGCAGTGATATATGGAACAGAAGAATATTTGATGGAGCAGGCCCGGCGGCGTTTCGTTGCCGACTGCCAACAGCGGGCCGGCGGCGACGCGGCGGTGCGGCAGTTCAAAAAGGACGCCCCTGCGGCGGCCGTCGTCGAGGCCTTTGAAGGGACGAGCCTGTTCGGCGGCGGCAGCGTCGTCGTATGGACCGAGTGCCCCTTCCTGCCGATAAAGCGCGGCGGCCGGTCGCGCAGCAAGCTGTCCAAGGAAGAGACGTGGTTTTTGGAAAAGCTGCGGACCCTGTCCGATGAAAACGGCGTCCTGTTTTATACCAAGGGAAACGTAGACACGGGCTGCGCCTTTTTCAAGGAGCTGCGCCCTATGGCCGACGTCGTCGCAGGCGAGGCCGTGACGGAGAAAAACGTCATGCCTTACGTCTGCGATTTCCTGGAAGCACGGGGAAAGAAGCTGACCCTGCGGGCCGAGCAGTACCTGCGCGGATTATTTCAGACCTGGGGCGAGATTTCCCTCATGTACGTCTTTTCTGAGCTGGAAAAGCTGTGCATTTCCCTGGACGACAGTCGGCGCAGTGTCGACGAAGCCGACGTGGCGGACTTGTTCGCCGGGACGATGGAGAAAAACTTGTTTACCTTTATGGACTATTTCCTGCGCCGCGATGGCCGGCACGTCGTGCCTTTTTTGGAAGGGCTGTTTTCGCGGCAGGACTTGTTCCTGAAGAATGTGGGCTATATGATGTCCCGCCTGCGCCTGCTTCTTGCATATAAGGAATTAAAGGAAGCCGGCATGGGCCAGCGCCAGTGTGAATCCATCATGACGCAGATCAATAAGGGCAGAAGTGTAAAATATGTGTTATATCACTTGCAAAAAGCGGCTCCCTATTGGACAATAAGAGAGTTACAGGAATTGGTTACCAATATATTTACATTACAGCGCAATATTCGCAGAGGCACGGCGGCGATAGACGACATCGGGCCGCTCATCTGCCTGTATTGCCGCACTAAAGGCAGGGTTTAACGTTGGATGATGAAGAAAAGAAGGCGCGCAAAGAGCGCATGAAGGACTATCGCCGCCGCTATCGGGAAAAGCACGGCATCGTCGAGAAACGGCGGCCGTGGAAGAAGGCGATCGGCGCCGTCGCCGCTCTTTGCGTCCTGGCCTTCGCCGGATTTTTTGCCGCCCAGAGCGCGGCGGCGGACAGGGTAACCCTCGACGGCCAGCCCGTGCGGGACTGGACGGAGGAACAGGCGCGCCAGTATGTAGACGATAAAGAAGGAGAACTCAAGGGCCGGACGATTCGCCTGACCGGCGAAGACATAGACGAGACGATCGACTTCGACGACTTGGAGCTGCAATTTGACAAGGAAAAAATCTTTGACGACGTGTATCTCGTCGGCCGCCGCGGCACGCCGTGGCAGCGCCTGAACGACGTCGTCGCGACGCTGCGGTTCGGGAAAGACGTGCCCCTGTCCCTCAAGGTGGATGAAGAAAAGCTGGACGAACGGGTTCAGCAGATCCACGATGTCTATGACAAGGCTCCGGAAAACGCCTATGCCGTGCCCAACAGCGACAACAAGACCGTGTCCATTCACAAGGAAAAGGATCGCATCGTCCTGGATGATGCCGGGCTGAAACAGCAGATTCACGACCAGCTGGACCGCGGCGTTACGGAGGACATGGAAGCGCCAATCCAGTCGCGGGAGGAAGCGGCTGTCAAGGAAGGGGACTTAAAGGATATCGACACAGTGTTGTCCTATTATACGACCCACTTTGACGACTCCAACAAGGATCGGAATGAAAATATCGCCATTGCCCAGAAGCGGCTCAACCATGCTCTCGTACCGGCCCAGAAGGATTTCTCCTTCAACGGCTACGTCGGCACGCGGACCCGCGACAAGGGATACAAGGACGCGCCGGTATACTTTGACAACAAGCTCGTCCCCGATGCCGGCGGCGGCGTCTGCCAGGTCAGCACGACTCTGTTCAATGCCGTCCTGCGGGCCGGCTTGTTCATCGCCGGCCGGGCGCCCCATTTTGCCCCGGCGGCGTACGTGCCCGTCGGCATGGATGCGACCGTAGCCGATAATTCGCTGGATTTCGCCTTTACCAATCCCTTCCAGCATCCCGTATATATTTACACCGTTGCCGGCACCAATACGGTGACGACGTACATCCTGGGCAACCATGCCGATACGTGTACGACGACCTTCCAGACGATTCACTTGCAGAACCTGCCCCATAAGGTCATCCGCAGGCACAGCGACGCCGTCGCCTCCGATGTCTGCGAGCAGGTCGGCTATGACGGCCACGACATCGTCATACGCCGCACCGTCAACTATACGGACGGCGACAAATACACCGATACGATAGAATCGCACTACGCGCCGAACGATGAAATCATCGTCACCAACGGGCCGGCGTCGGAAACGGTCGTCCAGACGTCGGACCTGCAGCCTCAGGATGTGCTGATCAACGCGCCTCACGATATGTTTGCCTTTTAGCCGGCTGCCTGCCGGTAGGGCGACCCTGATATTTCTGAAAGGATATACAACTGATGAAAGTATGGCATATTGTTCCTAAGCAAGAGCTACTCATACCCCTCGACGCGGATCATACGGTATGCGTCGAAGAAATCTGTGTTTCGCCGGCCGAACATGCCTGGCAGGTCCGTACCCAGTCGGACCGGGCCGTGGCGGATATGACGCTGCTGCGGCGCAAGGTATGCAGCCGCCTGGATTTAACAGGGAAGGTAGACGTCGTGCACCAGGTCATGGCGATTCACCACGGCGGCGACCTGCCCTTAGCGGCGGCTGGCGACGACGAAGGACTGCGCAGCGTAGCCAATGTCTATACGGACGATCTGGACGGTTACGATATTCCTCATGAGGACTGCTACGACAGCCTGTATGAAGAAGACGCCGAGCTGTTTGACGAAGACTATAAAAAGGCCTGCAAGGCCGCCTGCGACGGCGGAAGCTCCCGCAGCTCGTCGGCTCCGGCAGGAGGGGGAGCCAGCGCATCCGCCGACGGCGGCAACAGCCGCGTCTGGTACGGCAAGGCCTTTGGCGGCGACGACGTGACGCCTATTACGGAAATCCTCGGCGAAGAACGAAATAACGTCATTATTAAGGGGAAAATCGTCAAGCTTGAATTCCGCGAGCTGAAATCGAAGCGCATCCTCTTGTCCTTCCAGATTGCCGACTCGACGAACGGCATCTCGGCCCGTCAGTTTTTGACTGTCGGAAACGGCGGCGGCAAGTTCCGTCAGAAAAACGCCATGTCTGCCGACGAGTACGCGACCTTTTCCCAGCGCATGAAGGTAGGGGCCTACGTCCGCATGCGCGGCGACGTCGTATACGATACGTACGTCAACGACTACGTTTTCAACGCCAACGATATCATGGCCGACGACGAAGGCGTTACGGTCGAACGGGAAGACAACAACCCGACGCCGCGCGTCGAGCTCCACCTCCATACGGTCATGAGCGACATGGACGCCTTGATTACGGTCAAGCAGCTCATTAAGACCATCAAAAAATGGGGCCATCCGGCCATCGCCGTCACAGACCACGGCGTCGTCCAGTCCTTCCCACTCCTGCAGGAGCTGTCGACGGACAAGACGAACAACATCAAGGTCATTTACGGCATGGAGGGATACCTGTTCGACGAAAAAATCGACCAGTCCTACCACATCATCATCCTGGCGAAAAATCAGGTCGGCATCCGCAACCTGTACAAGCTGGTCAGCATTTCCCATTTGAAATACATCTACCGCGGCCGTCCCCGCATTCCCCGGGCTGTCCTGAACGAGTACCGCGAAGGGCTTATCCTCGGCTCGGCCTGCGAAGCGGGCGAACTGGTTCGTTCTATGGTGCAGAAGAAGCTGCCCTATGAAGAACTGAAGAAAATTGCCGATTATTACGACTATTTGGAAATCCAGCCTTTGACGAACAACAGCTTCCTCGTCCGCGAGGGCTACGTGCCTGACGACGAAGGCCTGCGGGACATCAACCGCACGATCCTGCGCATCGGCGACGAGCTGGGCAAGATGACTGTCGCGACGTGCGACGCCCACTTTCTCAACCCGGAAGACAAGATATACCGGGAAATCCTCATGACCGGCAAGGGCTTTAAGGACGCCCAATTCCAGCCCGACTTGTACCTGCGCACGACTGACGAAATGCTGGAAGAATTCGCTTACCTCGGCGAAGAACGGGCTCGCGAAGTCGTCATTACCAATCCCAACAAGGTCAATGAAATGATTGAAGACGTGCGCCCCGTGCCGAAGGAAACGCTGTACTTCCCGCAGATTGCCGGCTCGTCGGAGGCCCTGAAGAACATGTGCTATGAAAAGGCCCATAAGATTTACGGCGATCCCTTGCCGCAAATCGTCGAGGACCGGCTCATCGAAGAATTTACGTCCATCCTGGGCCACGGCTTCGGCGTGCTCTATTACATCGCCCATAAGCTCGTTAAGCATTCTAACGACGACGGCTACCTCGTAGGCTCCCGTGGGTCCGTCGGCTCGTCCTTCGTGGCGACCATGTCCGACATTACGGAAGTCAACCCCCTGCCGCCACATTACGTTTGCCCAAACTGCCAGTGGAGCGAGTTCTTTACGAAGGGCGAAGTCGGCGGCGGCTTCGACTTGCCCGATAAGAAATGTCCGAAGTGCGGCGAAGAGCTGCACAAGGACGGCCACAACATCCCCTTCGCGATTTTCCTGGGCTTCGACGGCGACAAGGTTCCCGATATCGATTTGAACTTCTCCGGCGAATACCACCCGAAGGCCCATAAATACACGGAAGAACTGTTCGGCAAGGACAACGTATTCCGCGCCGGCACCATCGGCGCCGTCAAGGATAAAACTGCCTACGGCTACGTCATGAAATGGGCCGCCGCCCGGGGCATGCAGGTCAACGACGCCTACGTCAACAGCCTGGTCAGCGGCTGCACCGGCGTCAAGAGTACGACGGGCCAGCATCCCGGCGGGGTCATGGTTATTCCCCGCGACATGGACGTCCATCACTTTACGCCTGTCCAGTACCCGGCCAACAAGAAGGACAGCGGCATCATTACGACCCACTTCGATTATCACTCCATCGAAGGTCGCCTGGTCAAGCTGGACATACTCGGCCATGATGATCCGACGGTTATCCGCATGCTCGAAGACATGACCGGCGTCGACGCCAAGACCATTCCCTTCGACGACCCGGCGACGATGAGCCTGTTCAGCTCGCCGAAAGCCTTAGGCGTGACGGAAGAAGAGCTGGGCTCCAAGGTCGGCAGCCTGGGCATTCCCGAATTCGGCACGTTCTTCGTCCGCAAGATGCTCGTCGACACCAAGCCCAAGACCTTCTCGGAATTGGTGCGCATATCCGGCTTCTCCCACGGTACGGACGTATGGCTGAACAACGCCCAAGACCTCATCACGTCCGGCACGGTGCAGCTGAAGGAAGCCATTTCTACCCGTGACGACATCATGAACTATCTCATCCAGCACGGCATCAAGCCCAAGACGAGCTTTAAGGTCATGGAAAACGTCCGTAAGGGCAAGGGCATCGACAAGCTCAACAAGCTGGGCCAGAAGACGTCCAATTACGAAGAAGAACTCAAGGAAGGCCACATTCCCCAGTGGTTCATCGATTCGTGCCACAAAATCGGCTACCTCTTCCCGAGAGCCCACGCCGTAGCCTACGTCATGATGGCCTTCCGCATCGCCTGGTTTAAAATCAATTATCCTTTGGCCTATTACGCGGCCTTCTTTACGATCCGCGCCAAGGCCTTCAAGCTGTCGGCTATGATACACGGCCTGGAAGGGCAGCGGCAGGCCATGAAGGATATTATGGCCAAGGGAAAGAGTGCTACGAAAATCGACATGGATTTGTATTCGTCCCTGGAGCTGGCCGTAGAAATGAGCCTGCGGGGCTACTCCTTTATGAACGTCGATATCAGCCGCTCCGATGCCACGCGCTTTACCATCTGCGAGGGCAAGATCCTGCCGCCCTTTACGGCCATCGACGGCTTGGGCGTCAGCGTAGCCGAACAGATCGTGTCGGCCCGCAATGACGCGCCGTTCAGCTCCAAGGCCGACCTCAAAATCCGCGGCAAGGTGCCGCAGCCGGCGCTGGAGCTCATGGCCGAAGAAGGCTGCCTGGGCGACCTTCCCGAAGACGAGCAGATTGATTTGTTCGCCATGTAAGGTTTTTCTCGACATTCTGTCTAAACTGTTTTATAATTAAGTGTGAGTTTTATACGCTAAAGGATAAAAGCAGAGAAGGAGATGACCTGCCCATGAGCGCCAATGAAAAGTTGAAGGATTATCTTCACGACCAGCTGTTTTCGGCGATATTGCAGCTGCAAAATTTAGACGAATGCTACGAATTCTTTGAAGATATATGCACGGTGCAGGAAATGAAGGCCATTGCGGCCCGCCTCGAAGTCGCCCGCATGCTCAAGGCCGGCGATATTTACGAGGACATCGTCAAGAAGACCGGCGCCAGCACGGCGACGATCAGCCGCATCAAGCGCTGCCTCATGTACGGCAGCGGCGGCTATGAAAAAATCCTGACCCGCATGGCCGAGCACGATCCGGAATTTTTAAAGACGACGTCCAACCGAAAGCACGGCCACGGGCAGGACGCATAATACGATACAGCAGAAAGGCTCCCGTTTGGGCGGGAGCTTTTTATGTGGAAAGGATGAATGACGAATGAAAGCGAAGATCAACGTCACGGTCTTTCAAAACGGCGACGTCGACATATTACAGGCCTCGGTGTACGAGGAGCTGTGGAAGGACTACAAGGCCTTTAAAGGACGAGCCCTGCGGCATCACGAAAAAGGCTCGGCGAAAGGGGAATTCTTTGCCAGACGGTATGAACGAGCCGCCTTGCTGACGCTCTTTGCTTTTTTGGAAGGCGTCGTTGACCGATGGCTCAAGGAGGCGGCCGCAGCGGCGGGCGCCGAACCGGTCGGACTGCCGAAGTTGAGCGATAAATGCCGGTACCTGACGCAGCTGGCCTGCCTGCCGCCCTTTCGCGGCATCGCTTACGACGCAGCCCGCCTCCTGACCTTTACAGGACGATATGAGCAGGCCGATCTGGCTTTGCTGGAGCACGTCGACGGCAGCCTCCTGCAGACGATAGAAGAGGAAGTAGACGAGTATCTGTCTTTTATAGAACGAGCGACGGGCTTCACTCGCTTCCCGCACTTGAACGCTGGCACGGCCGCTATTATGGAAACCATCGGTTCGTGGAGGCAGTAGGGGGCGGAGCAAAAATTCCTAAAGGAAATGATAAAAACTTTTTGAATAACAAAAGCAATGCACAGCTCGGCGTATATGAAGCAGGTTGAAGACAAATTTTCAGCCTGCTTTTTTTGTATGTCTTCGACAGAGTGTGCTCTTTGTCCGCCATAGCCAGGAAATACGAGGATTCTGCCCATTGAATGTATACAGGAAGAAGCAATACATGCAAGTCGTATGCATATTACTTCTACGTTGAAGAAAGCAGACTATACTGTCCCAGGAGATATATTGTGGAGTATATCTGTTGTCATGACATAAATTACCTGATTTCTCGCTTTAACAAGGTAAAGAAATGTGCGGTTTATTTGGTGAAAAAACGACGCAAATATGCCCACCCGTGCAATATCATATGGGGTGGATTGAGAATAGATAAAATAATCGCAAATATCGAATTTATATTTGCATAAATAAAAACAAGGGATAATAATCTTACCTTATCTAAACTGATTTTATCAGCGCTTATAATGAGTTTTAATCATAAATAAAACGACTAGTTCATAAAAAAATTAAAATATCCCGTATTACATATCATATATTTAATGTACCAGGGGATATTGTAATTTACTATCATATATGATAAACTAAAACTCATAAGAGGAGGTGAACGACATGATCTCTGGCTGGAACCGTTTAACATGCAGGAACGACGTATCAAACCGTATGAATATGAATATTAATACGGGGGGGGGTACCGTAACGATAAGACGTACTCCTCTGTTTATCATGCCCTTATTGTAACTAACATCCGGGGATACGTGTACCCTGTAATATATAATGTGTTTTTTAGGCAGCATAGGCGTATGCTGTCTTTTTTGCGTGCCTGTATAGGGACGACGCGGTATATGATTGCTGGAGACAGCGGGGGATACCGATGAAGCGGCAGGCTGTATGCGCCGTGTGCGGCCAGGAATTTATCGCCGACCGCGTCACGCAGAAATACTGCAGTTCCTACTGCCGCCGCTACGCCCACCGGCACGGCGCGAACAATCATGTCCGTTCATCGCGAAAAAAGGAAGCCCTGCGCACCTTCCGCTGCCTGAAATGCGGCAAGCTGGTGAGGGTAACCGAGCCGACGGATCGGCGCATCAAGTTCTGTTCGGCCCACTGCGAGCGCCTGTACTGGAAGCATTCCAAGAAGGTCAGCTCCGTCGTCATTCGGAGAGCCTTCCAATGCCGCAATTGCGGAACCTTCGTGGAGATCACGGAGCCGAAGGATAAACGGACGATTTTCTGCAGCCAGGCCTGCCGGGAAAAATGGTTTTCCTTGCACCGAAATAAAAACACATTACATGTAAACGTAAAACGTAACTCTGTTGATAGGAGGGACATTGTATGAACCGGATTTATAAAGTTATATGGAGTAAAGTAAAACATCAGTACGTTGTCGTATCGGAATTAACCCGCAGCAATACGAAAAGCGCAAGCCGTTCCATCGGCAAAAGTTTAGCAGCTGCATTAGCTGTACTGACGTTAACAACTGGCGTGGGAGTAATACCTGTATGGGCAGCTGAACCTGTTGTTGATGAGAATAGCAATGTGACGATTGGTGCGGATACGACTGTAAATGTAGAAGACGGTAGCGAAGTTAATATTGGTGGAAATTGGCAAGGTACTGGAACGAGTAGTCTTGACATGGATACGAGTAATCTTGACATGACAAATACTACTATCCATTTCAATACAGATGGCAAAGGCAATCTTTCCATTTTTCAAAATACTGATTCAACATTTTCATCTACAGGAGCAGCAGAAAATAATACTGTTATAGGGGAAAATGGATATTTTTATAAATCATCTAACAACAAGTTATAGGTGATAACGTCATATATTGCGATCTTCGAATATTCTTGCTATTGGGGACAATTTAAATGTAAAAGATTTAGA
>ENA-OQHN01000343-OQHN01000343.1-human-gut-metagenome-genome-assembly--contig:-NODE-343-length-16859-cov-3.714738_pt1 | contig 16859 bp, 16 predicted proteins | sample MGYA00242564_ERZ504721 | MGnify/ENA primary metagenome ERZ504721 (study PRJEB26092, sample SAMD00036212) | human gut metagenome | host: Homo sapiens | study: EMG produced TPA metagenomics assembly of...
TGCACCGCGAAAGCATCGTGCACTCGCTCATTGAGTATAAGGACCACTCCGTCATCGCGCAGCTCGGCGTGCCGGATATGCGCATCCCCATCCAGTACGCGCTTACCTACCCGCGCCGCTTCCCGTCGCCCGTAAAGCAGTTGAATTTGGCTGATTGGCAGAAGCTGACGTTCTATGCGCCGGACGAAGAAACCTTCACGTGCTTTGGCGCGTGTAAGCGTGCCCATTCGCCGCGGCGGTACACTGCCCGCGGCGGTCAACGGTGCAAACGAAGCCGCTGTTGCGCTGTTTTTAAAAGAAAAGATCGGCTGGCAGGACATCGGCAAGCTCGTGTGCCATGTAGCCGATACATTTGAAGCCGCGCCCGTTACAAGCGTGGAGGACGTTTTGGAAGCCGACCGCAAAGCGCGCGCCTATGTGCTGGAGCGCTGCGGAGAGAGCGCAAGATGAGCACGGTGGTGCAGGGCATCCTGCTCGCCGTTATCGGCGTATTGCTCTTCGGGCTCATCATTTTCATCCACGAGTTCGGCCACTTTTTCACAGCGAAGCTGAGCCACGTGTGCGTCAACGAATTCTCCATCGGCATGGGGCCAAAGATTTTCTCGTTCACCCGCGGCGAAACGCAGTATTCCCTGCGGCTTTTGCCCATCGGCGGCTACTGCGCTATGGAAGGTGAGGACGAAAAAAGCGACGATCCCCGCGCGTTTGGCAACCGTCCCGTTTGGCAGCGCATGATCGTGGTTGCGGCGGGCGGCATCATGAATATCTTGCTCGCCGTTTTGCTGATGATGGTTATCTGCGGGCAGGAAGACCGCTACGCCACCATGCGGATCGCCGGCTTTGCGGAAAATTCCGCGTTTGAAGCCGCCGGCGTAGAGGTGGGCGACGTCATCACCTCCATCGACGGTTATACCGTTCGCACCGGGCAGGATCTTTCCTTTGCTTTAAGTATGGCGGCGCTTGATTCCACAGACGGCACCGCTGCGCTCGACCTCACCGTAAAGCGCGGCGAAGAGACCGTCACCTTTAACGATATGACCATCAACACAACATCTGCGGACGGCAAGCAGTACCGCGCCGTGCTGGATTTCTACGTGTTGGGCGAAGCAAAAACGCCGTGGACGCTCATCTAAAAATGCGTTTGCGGATACGTATTCCACCGTGCGTATGATCTTCAACAGCCTCATCGGCATGGTGACGGGGCCGCTTCGGCTTTAAAGAGCTCGCAGGTCCGGTCGGCACGGCGCAGGCAGTCACGCAGGCCGCAAGCGCGGGGCTCAAGCAGAGCTTCGGCGCGGCGGTCAACAACATCGTGTATATCATGCTTGTGATCTCCGTGAACCTCGGCATCGTGAATTTACTTCCGCTGCCGGCGCTCGACGGCGGACGGCTCGTGTTCCTCATCATCGAAGCAATCTTCCGCAGGCCGGTTCCGGCAAAGTACGAACGATGGGTGCACGCAGGCGGCTTTGCACTGCTCATCTGCCTGATGCTCGCCGTCACGTTCCAGGACATCATGCGCATCGCAACAGGCGGATAAGGGAAAGGACGATACAATGAAACGCATTTCAAAACAGGTCATGGCGGGCAATGTGAAAATCGGCGGCGGCGCGCCCGTCACCGTGCAGTCCATGCTGAACGTGCCCTCCACCGATATAGAAGGCAGCGTGCGGCAGGCGGTCGCACTGGAAAAGGCCGGCTGCCAGATTCTCCGCGCCGCCATCCCCGATATGGATGCCGTGCGGCTGATCCCCGCTATCAAAGAGAAGATTTCCATTCCGCTCGTGGCGGATATTCATTTCGATTATAAGCTTGCGCTTGAAGCTGCAGCGGCGGGCGTGGACAAAATCCGCATCAATCCCGGCAACATCGGCGGCGATGACCGCGTAAAAGCCGTCGCGACCGTGTGCCGCGAAAAGAAAATCCCGATTCGCATCGGCGTCAATTCCGGTTCGGTCGAAAAGAGCATCCTCGCAAAGTACGGCGCGCCCACAGCGGAAGCGCTGTGCGAAAGCGCACTTTACCACGCGTCTTTGCTCGAAAAGTTCGATTTCACGGACATCGTCATCTCTCTGAAATCCTCCTCGGTCGATACGAATATCAAGGCGTATGAAAGGATCGCGGAGCGCTGCGATTACCCGCTGCACCTCGGCGTGACGGAAACCGGCACGCTGCGCATGGGGATCGTCAAGTCCGCCATCGGCATCGGCAGCCTTTTGCAGCGCGGCATCGGCGATACGCTGCGCGTTTCCCTGACGGCCGACCCCGCAGAGGAGATTCGCACCGGCCGCGATATTTTGAGCGCGCTCGGTCTGCGCGGCGGCGTAAAGCTTGTTTCCTGCCCCACCTGCGGCAGAACACGTATCGATCTCATCGGCCTTGCCAATAAGGTCGAAAAGGCACTCGAATACGTTGATAAGGACATCACCGTTGCCGTCATGGGCTGTGTTGTCAACGGCCCCGGCGAAGCGCGCGAGGCCGACCTCGGCGTTACCGGCGGCAAGGGAGAGGGCCTCATTTTCAAAAAAGGTCAGATCATCCGCAAGGTGCCGGAAGCTGAGCTTCTGGACGCCCTGATGGAAGAGATCGACAAGCTTTAATTTGCAATAAAACAGGCTGTGCCGGGCGGTACGGCCTTTTTGCATCATCTCACACCATAAAAACACAGACCATTCTACATAGGAGAGATGCGCTTGAAAACATTAGGCGATCTGCTGAAAAGCGCCGGCTATACGCCGAAAGACGGCGTCGCTGCCGGTCAGATCGAAAAAATAGAGATACACAGGGAAAACCGTTTGGTGCGCCTGAAAACGAAGTTTGAAGCCTTCGTGCCGTACAGCGACCTGCGCGAGGTAAACGGTATGCTGCACGAGCGCATTCTGCCTGATATGCGCGTGGAGCTTGCCCCCGCATTCCCCGCTCAGGCGTGGCAGGAAAGCTGCGTTACCTCCGTTTTGGAGCGTGTGCGCGAGCTCGACGCAAGCTTAAACGGCACATTTAAAGACGCAGGCTGCACCATAAACGAAAATACCCTTACAATAGAGCTGCTGCACGGCGGACTCAATCTGCTCGAAAAGCGCCATACCGACCGCGCCATCAGCGAAACGGTGCAGGAGTGGTTCAGCGTGCCCGTTACGGTGACGTTCACGGGCAAAACAGAGCTGCAAAACGGCGACGAATCCGTCATCGAGCGATTGCACGTCGAGGAAGAAAAGCGTGCGCGCGCCGCCGTCATCGAAGAAATGGACCGCTACGAAGCCGCCATGAAAGAGAAAGCTGCGAAGTGCCGCGTCAGTGTGCGCGAGGGCAAATCGCTCATGCCGCAGATCATTCTGGAGACCGCGCGCCCCATTCTCGGCAATCTGCCGAAAAAGGAGCCGGTACCGATTTCCGAAGCGACCATCGAAGCCGGACGTATCACCGTTTGGGGCGAGGTGTTCGACATCGAATCCCGCGAAACGCGTGACGGCTCCCGCAAGATTTATTCCATCGACATTACCGATTACACAAATTCCATCACGTTAAAGCTCATTCAGCAGGCGAACGACTGCTCAAAGATCGATGCCATCAAAAAGGGTACGGCGCTGCTCGTGACGGGCTCCGTGGAGTACGATAAATACGACCGCGAAAACGTTATGCGCCCGAACGCCATTGCCCGCGCGGAAATGGTGGAGGTCGTCGATACCGCCAAAGAAAAGCGCGTAGAGCTGCACCTGCATACGAACATGTCCGCCATGGACGGCATGACCCCCGCAGGCGAGCTTATCGACCGCGCCTATAAATGGGGGCAAAAGGCCCTCGCCATCACCGACCACGGCGTCGCGCAGGCGTTTCCGGATGCCATGAACGCGTGGCTCAAGATCAAGAAGGGCGGCGGCGAATTCAAGGTCATCTACGGCGTGGAAAGCTACTTTGTAAACGACCTCGTGCCCGCCGTCACCGGCGAGACCGATAAGCCGCTCAATACGGATTACATCTGCTTTGACCTCGAGACCACCGGCCTTTCTTCGAGCAAAGAACGCATCACGGAGATCGGCGCGGTACGCGTGCATAACGGCGAAATCACCGAATCTTTCAATACATTTGTCGACCCCGAAAAGCCCATTCCCGCAAAGATTACGGAGCTCACCGGTATCACGGATGAAATGGTCGCGGGCGCACCGAAAGAGGAAGAAGCCGTGCGCAAATTCTTCGAGTTCTGCGGCGAAGACGTGATTCTTGTCGCGCACAACGCAAATTTTGATACCTCGTTCCTGCGCGCCGTGTGCAGCCGCCACGACATGACGTTCCCGTATGTGTACATCGATACGGTCGCCATGTGTCGCTCCATGCTGACGGACATCAAAAATTGCAAGCTCGATACGGTTGCGAAGTATTTAAAGCTAAAGCCCTTTAATCACCATCGCGCGTGCGACGATGCCGCCGTGCTCGGCGAGATTTTTATCAACCTCATCCAGCGCCTCGTCGATGATTTCAAGCTGACAGATGTCAAGCAGATCAACACCGCACTCGCGGGCGGCGACCCGAAAAAGCTGCCGACCTACCACCAGATCATTCTCGTTAAGAACTTGGTGGGTTTAAAGAATCTCTATAAGCTCATCTCGTTTGGCCACCTAAATTACTTCTATAAGCGTCCCCGCACGCCGAAAAGCGTTTTGAACCAGTACCGCGAGGGCCTCATCATCGGCTCCGCGTGCGAAGCGGGCGAGCTGTTCCGCGCCATTACGCGCGGTGAGCCGTGGGAAAAATTACTCGAGATTGCTTCCTACTACGATTACCTCGAAATCCAGCCGCTTGGCAATAACATGTTCATGGTGCGCAACGGCTCATGCGATATCGAGCAGTTAAAAGAGTACAACCGCACCATCGTAAAGCTCGGCGAAAAGCTGAAAAAGCCCGTTGTCGCAACGGGAGACGTGCACTTCAAAGACCCGAAAGACGCCGCAGGCCGCGCCATTTTGATGGCGGGTCAGGGCTTCACGGATGCCGATGAGCAGGCGCCGCTCTACATGCGCACCACGGACGAAATGCTGAAAGAATTCGACTACCTCGGCAAAGAAAAAGCGTATGAGGTTGTCGTCACCAATACGAACAAGATTGCCGATATGATCGAGGAAATCCGCCCCATCCCGGAGGGTGTTTTCCCACCGTTCATCGACGGCGCAGAGGAGCAGCTGAACTCCATTACGTGGGCGCGCACCAAGGAAAAGTACGGTGACCCGCTGCCGGAGATTGTCGAAAAGCGATTAAAGCGCGAGCTCGGCTCCATCAACAAGCACGGCTTCTCCGTTTTGTACATGACGGCGCAAAAGCTCGTGGCAGACAGCGAAGCGCACGGCTATCTCGTCGGCTCGCGTGGCTCCGTCGGCTCGTCGTTCGTCGCGACCATGTCCGGCATCTCGGAGGTCAACCCCTTGGAGCCGCACTACATTTGCCCCAAGTGCAAATACAGCGAGTTCATCACGGACGGCAGCTACCTTTCCGGCTTTGATCTGCCGCCGAAAAAGTGCCCGCGCTGCGGCGAAGATCTCGACCGCGACGGCCACACCATCCCATTCGAGACGTTTCTCGGCTTTGACGGTGACAAAACGCCGGATATCGACCTCAACTTCTCCGGCGAATATCAAAGCGGTGCGCACCGCTATACGGAGACGCTGTTCGGCCGCGAAAACGTCTTCAAGGCCGGCACCATCGCAACCGTCGCGGATAAAACCGCGTTCGGCTACGTGAAAAAGTATGCCGAAGAGCGCTCCCGCGTGCTTTCCCGCGCGGAGGAAAAACGCCTTTCCATTTCCTGCACGGGCATCAAGCGCACCACGGGCCAGCACCCGGGCGGCATGGTCGTCGTGCCAAAGGGCAAAGAGGTCTACGATTTCTGCCCGGTGCAGCACCCCGCAAACGACCAGAATTCCGATAACATCACCACGCACTTCGACTTCCATTCCATTCACGATACCATCTGTAAACTGGACGAGCTCGGCCACGATGTGCCGACCATCTATCGCTATCTCGAAGATTACACGGGTATCCCCGTCATGAAGGTCTCCATGAGCGACCCGGCGGTCATGTCGCTGTTTACGTCTACGGAAGCGCTCGGCGTCACGCCGGAGGACATCGGCTCGTTGACGGGCACGTTCTCTCTGCCGGAGTGCGGCACGCCGTTCGTGCGCCAAATGCTCATCGATGCCCAGCCAAAGACATTCTCCGACCTTCTGCAGGTCTCGGGTCTGTCCCACGGCACGGATGTTTGGATCGGCAACGCGCAGGACCTCATCAAAGACGGCACCTGCACCATCGCCACCGTCATCGGTACGCGAGACAGCATCATGACCTACCTGCTCTTAAAGGGCCTTGAGCCGAAAATGGCGTTTAAGATTATGGAAATCACCCGTAAGGGCAACGCGAAAAAGCTCTTCACGCAGGAGCACATCGCCGCCATGAAGGAGCACAACGTGCCGGATTGGTACATCGAGTCCTGCTATAAGATTAAGTACATGTTCCCGAAAGCGCACGCTGCCGCCTACATGATTGCGACGTTGCGCCTCGGCTGGTACAAGGTGCATTATCCTGTGGAATACTACGCGGCGTACTTCACCGTGCGCAGTGAAGATTTCGACGGCGCCACCGCCGTGCAGGGGCGTGCCGCCGTGCAGCGCCGTATGCGCGAGCTGGAGCAGAAGCAAAAGGAGCACCAGTCCACTGTCAAGGAAGACGCGGCGTATTCCACATTCCAGATCATCAACGAAATGCTGTGCCGCGGCATCGAGCTTTTGCCGGTCGACCTGTATAAATCCGATGCGAAAAAGTTCCTTGTCGAAGACGGCAAGATCCGTCTGCCGTTCTCGTCCCTGCCCGGTGTGGGCGAGGCGGCGGCGCACAGCTTGTATGAAGCGTGCACGGGCGGCGAGGAGTTCATCTCCATCGACGAAGTGCAGTCCCGCGCCAAGGTATCCAGCGCTGTTATCGACGTTTTAAAAAGCGCCGGCGCATTGCAGGGTCTGCCGGACAGCAGCCAGACATCACTGTTTTAATGCCATTAGGCGGATGCAAGAAGTTGCTTCCGCCTTTCTGCATATCTATGCGTATATACATGTATACACAAAACGCGAAAAGTCTTGACAAGCGCACAGTTACATGATATTATTGTAACACGTCATTACATTAAAGCAAAAGGACGGTCGTTATGAAGAAGTTCAACAAAATCACGCCGGAGGGCACCAAGGATATTCTGTTTGAAGAGTGCCTTTCGCAGCGTACCGTGAGCGAACGGCTCACGCATATATTCAAAATGCGCGGCTATAATGAGGTCATCACGCCCGGCATGGAATACTACGACGTGTTCGATGCCCCAAACGCCGCCATTCCTCAGTATGAGATGTATAAATCCACGGATAACAAAGGCAGGCTCATCGTGTTCCGCCCCGATTTAACACTGCCCATCGCGCGCCTTACCGCAACGCGGTTGCAGGCGATGGAAAGCCCATTCGGCTTTACTATAACCAGCCGATCTATCGCAACCGCAAGGACCTTTCCGGCCGCAGCGACGAAACAACGCAGGCGGGCATCGAGCTTTGGGTGCATCGGGGCTGAAAGCGGATATCGAGGTTATCGCCGCCGCTGTTGAGGCGCTTTCCGCGTGCACGGAAAACTTCCGCTTGGAGATCGGCAGCGCAAAGTTCTTCGGTGCGCTCGCCGATGAGCTGCCCGTCTCCGCAGATAAAAAAAGAGGACATCCGCCAGACGATTGAGTCCAAAAACTACGCCGCTCTCGGCGATATGCTCGACGCACTCCCCAAATCCGTGTATACCGAAGCCATCAAAAAGCTGCCGCGCCTGTTCGGCGGGGCAGAGGTCTTCGCGGAAGCGGAGCAGTTCTGCAAAGGCCACCCCGTGCTTTCCGAAACGCTCGATTATATGCGCACGCTATATACTGCGCTGTCGTCGCTCGGCCTCGATGACCGCCTGATGGTCGATTTCGGCCTTGTGCAGCGCAATGATTACTACACCGGCGTCGTGTTCAGCGCCTATGTGGAAAACTACGGTGACGCCGTTTTGATGGGCGGCCGCTACGATACGCTTTTAAAGCAATTCGATGCCCCCATGCCCGCTATCGGCTTTGCTGCAAACGTCGATGCGTTGGCTTCTGTTTTGCTCGACGACGGCCGGATTGAAAGCGTGCCCACGCCGGACGTGCTCGTCCACGCGGAAAGCGGCGCGGAGATCAAAGCACAGATGAAAATTCGCGAGCTGACAGCAAACGGCAAAATCTGCGAAAGCTCCGTGTTCGATACGGTAGACGAGGCCGAGCGCTACGCAAAGCGCCGCGGCATTCCGGAAGTCATCGTCCTTAGAGGGGAGGAAAACGCATGAAGCCATTAAGAATTGCCCTCACAAAAGGGCGCCTCGAAAAAGACACCGTGAACCTTTTAGAGCAGATCGGCCTTGATTGCACGCAAGTGCGCGAAAAAGGCAGAAGACTGATTCTTCCCGTTGGAAACGGCGAGATCGAAGTCGTTTTAGCCAAAGCTGCCGATGTCATCACTTACGTCGAAAACGGCGTGTGCGACCTCGGTGTCGTCGGCAAAGATACCATCATGGAAAACGGCAGTCATTTTTACGAAATCTTAGATCTTGGCTTCGGCCGCTGCCGCTTTGCGCTCGCTTGCCGCAAGGGTACGGATTTTTTCGGCGGCTACAAAGCGAAGACCGTCGCGTCCAAATACCCGAACGTCGCACGGCAGTTTTTTGAAAGCCGCGCCATGGACGTGCGCATCATCAAAATCGAGGGCTCCGTAGAACTCGCCCCGCTGCTCGGCCTTGCAGACGGCATCGTCGATATCGTCGAGACCGGCACCACCTTAAAAGAAAACGGTCTGGAAGTCACGGAGACCATCGCCGGTATCTCGGCGCGTCTCATCGCAAACACCGCCAGCCTTAAAATGAGAAAGCAGGAGATTGAAGCGCTTGCCGCCCGCATGGAAGCGCAGATCGAAAAGAACAGGGAGGAGAAATCCGTATGATCCGTATTGCCAAAGGCGATAGAGCCTACTGTGAAGCGTTTATTCAAAGCCTTAAAGCCCGCGTCAGCGAAAACGACCGCAGCGTAGAGGATAAAGTGGCCGAAATTTTGAAGGACGTGCGCGATAACGGCGACGAAGCCGTGCGCCGCTATACGATGAAGTTCGACGGCTGGGCGCCGGAGAAAGCGGAGATCACAAAAGAGGAGATCGATGCGCTTACCGCAGACTGCGACCCGGCGTTTATCGCTTCGATGGAGCGCGCCGCAGAAAATATCCGCGCGTTCCACGCCAGACAAAAGCAGCAAAGCCGCATCGACCCCTCGCCCACGGGTGTTCTGATGGGTCAGCGCGTGCGCGGCCTGCACAGGGTCGGCGTGTATGTGCCGGGCGGTACGGCAGCGTACCCGTCCTCTGTTTTGATGAACGTTATCCCGGCGAAAATTGCCGAAGTCGGCGAGATCGTCATGGTCACGCCGCCGGGACGTACCGGCAAGCCGGATAAAAACATTTTGGCCGCCGCAAGGATTGCCGGCGTAGATCGCGTGTTCCTCATCGGCGGCGCGCAGGCCGTCGCGGCGCTCGCCTACGGCACCGAGACCGTCCCGAAGGTTGATAAAGTCGTCGGCCCCGGCAACATTTTCGTCGCCACGGCAAAGAAATTACTGTACGGCACCATCGATATCGACATGATTGCCGGTCCAAGCGAAATTCTCGTCATTGCGGATAAAACCGCGAAGCCGGAGTTCTTGGCCGCCGACCTCATGAGCCAGGCGGAGCACGACCGCATGGCGTCCGCTATTCTCATTACCCCGGAGGAAGACCTTGCAAAAGCGACCGCTGCGGAGATTGAGCGCCAAATGCAGACGCTTTCGAGAAAAGACATCATTAAAGAATCCATCGAAAATTTCGGTGCAATTATTGTCTGCGAAAACATGGCGGAAGCCGTCGATTTCGCAAACGAGCTCGCCCCGGAGCACCTTGAAGTCTGCTGCGAAAATCCGCTCGAATACATCGGCAAGCTCGATAACGCCGGTTCCGTGTTCCTCGGAAACTATTCTCCGGAGCCGCTCGGCGATTACTTCGCGGGTCCAAACCACGTGCTGCCCACCAGCGGCACGGCGCGTTTCTTCTCGCCGCTTTCCGTCGATGATTTTATCAAAAAATCGAGCTTTATCTACTATACGGAAGCGGAGCTTCTGAAAGCTGCCGACGACATCATCCGCATTGCCGAGACCGAAGAGCTGACCGCGCACGCGAATTCCATCGCCGTCCGCAAGAAAAAGTGACCCCGGAGGTAGTTTATGTATACGCTGAATGAAAAGATCCGCGATTTAGAGCCGTATAAACCCATTGCGGGCGAGTATAAAATTCGTCTGGACGCAAACGAATCGTTCCTGTGCCTGCCGGAATCCGTTATGGCGTCCGCTTTGCACGCCATGATGAGGGTGGAACTCAACCGCTATCCGGATCCCACCGCAAAAGACCTGTGCGCCGCCTTTGCCAAAAGCTATAAGGTAAAGCCGGCGTGCGTTGCGGCGGGCAACGGCAGCGATGAGCTCATCAACGTCATTTTCCAGAGCTTTCTGATGAAGGGCGAGACCTACGCGACGCTCACGCCGGATTTTTCCATGTATGATTTTTACGGCTACGTTTCGGAATGCCGCGGCATCGAAATCAAAAAAGACGAAAATTTCACAATCGATATTGACAAGGTGATCGAAACCTGCAACAATGAGAACGTAAAGTTGCTCATTTTCAGCAACCCGTGCAATCCGACGTCCGTCGGCCTCACGCGCGAAGCCGTGCGCAAAATCATCAGGGGCGTCTCCGCGCTCGTCGTGCTCGACGAAGCCTATATGGACTTCTGGAACGAATCTATGCTCGGCGAATTTGAAAACTACGATAATTTACTCATCTTGAAAACGTGCTCCAAAGCCTTCGGTCTCGCCGCGCTGCGCGTAGGCTTTGCCGTGGGCAACGAAAAGCTTGTCCGCGCCATAAAGGCTGTAAAGTCGCCGTATAACGTCAACACCTGCTCGCAGAAAATGGCGGAAGCCGTGCTGAAAAACCGCGCGGAAGCCGATGCCGCCATCCGCAGATTGCTGCTTTCGCGAGACGAATTGCAGCAGAAATTCGACCGCATGGCGCAGCGCTTTCCCGGAAAAGCTCCAAACGGTAAAGAGCGTTACGAACTTCGTCGTTCTGCGCACACCGTACGCAAAGGAGCTCTACGAGCGCCTTTTGGCCGAATCCATCGCGGTGCGGTACTTTAAAAACATGTCCGCCCTGCGCATCACGGCAGGCTCCACGGGCGAAAACGCAGTGGTCACAGAGCACATTCAGCGGTTCTTTGAAGAAAAAGAGCAAGCGTAAATCGGGCTTTAGGCCCTTTTAGGGGGAAACGATATGGAACGTGCGGCAACAGTTGTGCGCCAAACAAAAGAAACGAACATTGAGCTGACCTTGGGGCTTGACGGCGGCGAGGTTGTCGTCGATACCGGCGTGGGCTTTTTCGACCACATGCTCACGGCGCTTGCCGTGCATGGCGGCTTCGGCCTTCGGTTAAAAGCCGAGGGCGACTGGAATGTCGATTGCCACCACACGGTGGAAGATACCGGCATCGTGCTCGGCCGTGCGTTTAAGCAGGCGCTCGGCGACCGCAGCGGCATCGTGCGCTACGGCCATGCCATGATCCCTATGGATGAAGCGCTCGGCTTCTGCGCCGTAGATGTCAGCGGCCGCCCGTACCTTGTGTTCGACGCTGCGTTCCCGCAGGAGCGCGTCGGCGATTTTGACACCTGCATGACGGAGGAGTTCTTCCGCGCGCTTAGCGATAACGCCGGCTTCACGCTGCACCTGCGCTGCCCCTACGGCAAAAATTCTCACCATATGATCGAAGCGCTGTTCAAAGCCTGCGCGCACGCTCTGTGCGATGCCACAGCAGAAAACAGCACCGGCGCGGTGCTTTCCACCAAGGGCACGCTTTCGGAATAATTTGAAATTTTAACTTTTTTGCATACACGATAATTTGGAATGAATAAGGAAGGGATATAACATGATCATTTTACCGGCGATTGACCTCAAGGACGGCAAATGCGTCCGCCTGTTCCAAGGCGATTACGCCACGGCGGAGCAGGTGGCGGAAGACCCCGTCAAGACCGCGCAATCGTTTGAGGAGCAGGGCGCGCGCTGGGTGCACCTTGTCGATCTTGATGGCGCAAAGGCACGCCGCCCCGTAAACGACAGCACCGTTTTCTCCATTCGCGATAATGTCTCGATGAATATAGAAGTCGGCGGCGGTATCCGCGATATGGACACCGTGGAATATTATCTTTCGCACGGCATCAATCGCATCATTCTGGGCTCTGCGGCGCTGCACAGCCCGGAGTTCGTGCGCGAGGCCGTGAAAAAATACGGCAAAAAGATCGCCGTCGGCATTGATGCGTTAAAGGGCAAGGTGGCGGCAGAGGGCTGGACGGCTCAAAGCGAAGTGGATTACCTCGAAATGGCAAAGCGCATGGAAGACATCGGCGTGCGCTACCTCATCGTGACCGATATTTATAAAGACGGCACCATGAACGGCCCGAACCTCGTCATGCTCGATAAGGTCAACCGCGCCGTCAGCTGCAACATCATCGCAAGCGGCGGCGTCGGCAACTTAAAGGACATCGTAGACCTCAACGCCCTCGGCGTGTACGGTGCGATTGCGGGCAAATCCATTTATACGAAAGCGTTGGACTTAACGGCGGCCATCACCGCCAGTCAGCGCCTTTCCGGCAAATCGTTCAAGTGCAGCGAAGAAGAGGAAGACCATCTTGAGCGCTACTTCAAGAAATCGGAGCTCATCCCGTGCATCGTGCAGGAGGCCTCCACAAACGAAGTGCTCATGCTGGCATACATGAACCGCGAATCCATGGCGAAAACGCTGGAGACGGGCTACACGTGGTTTTACAGCCGCAGCCGCCAAACGCTGTGGAACAAGGGCGCAACGAGCGGCCATACGCAGAAGGTCATCAGTATGTATGCCGACTGCGACGACGATACACTGCTCGTAAAGGTCGTGCAGACAGGCGCGGCGTGCCACACCGGCAGCCACAGCTGCTTCTACAAAGAGATTGCAAGAAACTGACGGAGGGAACACTATGGACATTTTGCAGCAGCTTTATGATACCGTTTTGGAGCGCAAGGACGAAAAGCAGGAGGGCTCCTACACCTGCTATCTCTTCGAGCAGGGGCTTGATAAGATCCTCAAAAAGTGCGGCGAAGAGTGCAGCGAAGTCATCATCGCCGCGAAAAACGGCAAAAAAGAGGACACCGTGGGCGAAATCAGCGACCTTCTCTATCACCTCACCGTCATGATGGTGAACGAGAACATCCCGCTTGACGATGTGCGCGCGGAGCTTAACCGTCGTCACGGCAAAACGGGTAACCTCAAAACTTTCCACAAGGTGGACCACAATACATGACACAAACTGAAAAACACGCACTTTGGACGCAGGAAGAGCAAAGCGCCGAAATGCACGGCTGGGATTTTTCGCACATCCGCGGGCGTGTAGAGGAAGCCCCGCTGCCGTGGAATTATAAGCAAAAGGTGCTCGATTTTTTCAAAGCCGCAGTCCGTCATTTTGGATATGGGTACGGCGGCGGAGAGTTCTTTGTCCCTGCGCCACCGTTTCGCAGACAAGCGTCACGGAAAGCTGGCAGCCGAATTTTGATGCTGTGCGAAAAAAACGTTAGCGCCGCTCGGCATCACCGTGCGCAAAACCGAAGAGGACAAACCTCTGCCGTTTGCGGATAACAGCTTTGACCTCGTTTTAAATCGTCACGATTCTTATGACGTAAACGAAGTGCGCCGCGTCCTAAAGCCCGGCGGATATTTCATCACGCAGCAGGTAGGCGGCAGCAACAACTTGCGCCTGCGCGCTTTGCTCGGCAATAACAAAACCGCCATGCCGAGCTTTAACCTCGAAAACGAGCTGCTGCGCTTCAAAAACGCCGGCTTTACGGTGAATTTCTGCGACCAAGCCTATGTAACCGACCACTATTTGGATGTCGGCGCACTCGTGTGGTACGCTAAGGTTCTGCCGTGGGAGTTCGGCAATTTCACAGTAGAAAGCTGCTTGCCGCAGCTCGATGCGCTCGACGCGCTGTGTGAAAAGCAAGGCTATATCCCAAGCGTGCAGCACCGCTTCATGCTCATTGTCCGCAACAGAAAGCCGAAAGAATAAGGGGGAAACCATGGCAGCCAACATTCGCTTTGCAACCGAAGCAGACATTCCGGTCATTTTAGAGTTTATTCATGCGCTCGCCGCGTATGAAAATATGGAAGATCAGGTCATTGTAACGCCGGAGCTTTTAAAAGAGTGGGTCTTCCAAAAGAAAAAAGCAGAGGTTTTTCTTGTTTCGGAGGACGAAAAGCCCGTGGGCTTTGCGCTTTTCTTCCACAATTTCTCCACGTGGCTTGGCCGCGCGGGCATTTATCTTGAGGATCTTTTCGTGCTGCCGGAATATCGCGGCAAGGGCTACGGCAAGCTGCTGTTAAAGCGCCTTGCGCGGCTCACTTTGCAGCGCGGCTGCGGCAGACTGGAGTGGGCGTGCCTCGATTGGAACACCCCAAGCCGCAAGTTCTATGATTCCCTCGGCGCCGTGCGCATGGAGGAGTGGACAACGTACCGCCTGACGGGCGATGCACTTTTGTCCCTTGCGTCCAACATCTCACTCAAATAATTTCGCAAAAGCAAAGAGGCGGGCTGCGGCTCGTCTCTTTTTGTCGGTTCTGCGGCTTGCATTTATGCAGGAAAATGTGGTATGATATTTCCGCAATTTCACGAAGAATAGGGGAAAATGCAGAATGAAAAAAATTCTGTTCATTGCGACCGGCGGAACCATCGCTTCGGCGAAAACGGAAAACGGCCTCACGCCGGCGATTACATCGGAGGAACTTTTAAATGCCGTACCGCAGGTGAAAAACCTGTGCGCAGTGGATACCGTGCAGCCGTACAGCTTAGACAGTACCAATATGTGTTGGAAGCAGTGGATCCACGTGGCGGAGATTATCCGCGATAGCTATGCAAAGTACGACGGCTTTGTCATCGCCCACGGCACGGATACGCTGTCCTACGCGGCGGCCACGCTCTCGTATCTTATCCAGAAAAACGAAAAGCCCGTTGTTTTAACGGGTGCGCAGAAATCCATCGAGGTGCCGGACGGCGACGCGCGGCGCAATTTGTTTGAAGCGTTTGTATACGCCACAGATGCCCGTGCGTGCGGCACACACGTCGTTTTTAACGGGCACGTCATTGCAGGCACCCGCGCCAGAAAAACGCATACAAAGAGCTTTGACGCCTTTTCCAGCATTGATTTCCCGGACATCGGCGTGTTCTACGATAAAAAGCTCCTGTGCTATATTGATGAGCGCCCGGAGTGCCCCGGCGCGGTGTTCTACGATAAATTAGTACCGGAGATCCTCTCCATCCGCGTCATCCCGGGCATGGACCCGTCCGTGTTCGATTACATCACCGCGCACTGCCGCGGCGTTGTCATCGAAAGCTTTGGCGTCGGCGGCATCCCGTACTACGGCGACAACGCGTTTGAGGAAAAGATTGCTGCGTTAATGGAAAACGGCGTACGCGTCGTCATCACCACGCAGGTTCCGCACGAGGGCAGCAACCTTTCCGTCTACCGCGTGGGCCATATCATCAAGGAAAAATACCGCGTGCTCGAAGCTTCCAACATGACAACGGAAGCCGTCATCGCCAAAATGATGTGGGCACTGGCCTATTCCGAGACCCGCGAGGAATTTGAAAAGCTCTTCTGCACTCCTGTAGGCAAAGACCAATTATAAATTGTATTCGCCTGCGGCGGGTGATATTGCCCTTCGGACAATGCAAGTGAAGCTTGCTATATCATTACAAAACAGAAGGCAGAGCGATGATATGCTCTGCCTTCCGTTTTGTCCGTCATGTTTGTTTTTTCGCGGCTAATTTTTCGCGTTTCTTTTGCAGCATTGCAATGAGCTCGTCAATCATCGAAGCCGGGTCATCCGCCGTGTCGATCATTGCGGAGAGGAACGGCGCCACGAGCGCGGGATCCTGAATCGTCGTGTCGCGCAGCTGTAACTGGGCATACTCCTCCTCTGTCATGCACGGTGCAAAGGTGCGCGCATAATTGCGAAACGTCTTCACAAAGCCGGCCGGGGTGATCATCCTTTTTTTAAAAGAGAGTTCACCATCAGGTGAATGTAGCTGTCCTTCCAGGTCTTCTGTGGGGAAAGCGCGACCATTTCCGCCGCGGAAAGCGCACGGTCCGTGTGCCACAAAAGATACATGACTTCGCTTTCGCTTTTTGTAAGCGCCGTCTTTTTCATATAAATCCGTAACCTCGCTTTAGTAGGAATTTGCGCAGGGTTTTATGGAGGTATTATATAATATAACGCTCGCGCTTGTCAATGTTTTGGGCAAAATTCAGTTGAAAAATTTTCCCATCAGCATTTTTGCAGATTGCCGAAAAGTAAAAACAAGAAAAAACCTATGACAAAGCCGCAAAGCCGCGCTGCGTTTTCCGCCTAATCATAAAAGTCGCAAAGCAGGGGAAGAGAAGCCCTAAAAACTCGTGCAGCACCGCTTTAAAAGGCAAATAAACGGCCCTAAACGGATTTTTTTGCAAAGAGAAACGGATTTCTTCTATTTTTCGGGAAAAAAGCCTTGACTTTTTTGCCCCCTGCCACTATAATTATTTGTGTTATTTCGTGCTAAGTAACAAATACAAACCCCTGCCTGATGGCGGATGGGAGGGATATAGATGGCTGAAATCAGAATCAAAGACAACGAATCTTTGGAG
>ENA-OQHN01000347-OQHN01000347.1-human-gut-metagenome-genome-assembly--contig:-NODE-347-length-16617-cov-4.235355_pt1 | contig 16617 bp, 16 predicted proteins | sample MGYA00242564_ERZ504721 | MGnify/ENA primary metagenome ERZ504721 (study PRJEB26092, sample SAMD00036212) | human gut metagenome | host: Homo sapiens | study: EMG produced TPA metagenomics assembly of...
GTTCGGAGCCTGGATGACATTCGGTTCTGACGAGCGCGGTTCCACCCTGGCGGGTGCGAAAGACGGCGGAAAGGTCGATCTTTCCGCTCCTCCGGCCGAGCCGAATGTTTCCGGACGACCCGATATGGAAAACGATCGCTGAAAATGAATCCTTTCATCCGAAAAATAGGTTTTGGAGTTCTGCTTGCGACTCTCTTCCTGCCGCTGCACTCCTGCGGGCTGGGAGAGGATTCGCGCGATGAAGATAACCGGTACGTTTATCTTCGGTTTGCGGATCCGGCCTTCGAAGCATACTGTTTGGAGCATTGGGATCTGAACGGCGACGGTCGTATTTCCCGTTATGAGGCCCAGCGGGTCTGGGATATGGACTGTTCGTCGCTCGGGGTCAAGACGCTGGCGGGGATTGAGGAATTCACGGCTCTGCGCAAGCTCGATTGCAGTGGCAACGAGATCGTCGCGCTCGACGTGCGCAAATGTATTTTCATGGAGCAGCTGAATTGCAGCGGAAATGCGCTTATCAGTCTTGACATCAAAGGATTGCGCTTTCTAAACCGGCTCGATTGCAGCAATAACGACCTGACTTATATCAATTTGGCTACCAATGCGGCTTTGGAGAATCTCTGGTGTGGCGGCAACCGCTTCGCATCGCTCGACATCAGCCATTGTGCTACGGACATGATCCGTGTCGATACGGTCCCTAACGAGAGCCTTTCGGTGCTCTACAAACGGGCGGGACAGCGTATCCTGAACCTGAACGTGGACGGCGGTACGAAAGTGGAGGATTTGTAGCTCGGAATATTCTGACGGTTAAACCATAAGCAAGTGTCTTCGAAGGGGACACTTGTTTTTTGTGTCGGAATTTTGAGATTTCGACAGCCCCGAAGGGGTTTTTAACGAAAAATTAGTACCTTTGAAGGCAAAATCGTTTTTTTGCGATTAAATTTTTCAAAAAGATCATGAATAAAGTTGACGTCATACTCGGCCTGCAGTGGGGCGATGAGGGCAAAGGCAAGGTTGTCGATGTGCTGACTCCCCGTTATCAGGCGGTTGCGCGTTTTCAAGGCGGTCCCAATGCGGGCCATACGCTGGAATTCAACGGCGAAAAGTACGTCCTGCGCTCGATTCCTTCGGGCATATTTCAGGGCGGTAAAACCAACATCATCGGCAACGGGGTGGTCCTCGACCCGATTCTTTTCCGCGAGGAGGCTACGGCGCTGGCCAAGAGCGGCCACGACCTGAAGGGGCGTTTGCAAATTTCCAAGAAGGCCCACCTGATCCTGCCGACTCACCGGATGCTCGACGCCGCGCAGGAGGCGGCCAAAGGCAGCGCCCGTATCGGTACGACCGGCAAGGGGATCGGCCCGACCTATACGGACAAGGTAAGCCGTACGGGTATGCGTGTCGGCGACGTGCTGGGTCCTGAATTCCGGGCCGTTTACGACCGGGTGAAAGCCCGTCACGAGGCGACGCTCCGCAGTCTGGGATATGTTTACGATATCGCGGAACTCGAGCGCCAGTGGTTCGATGCGGTCGAGTATCTCAAGGAGTTCCGGTTGATCGACAGTGAATACGAAATCAACCGGCTGCTCGCCGAAGGGCAGCCCGTCCTGGCCGAAGGGGCCCAGGGTACGCTGCTGGACATCGATTTCGGCTCCTATCCTTTCGTCACCTCCTCCAATACGGTTTGTGCCGGTGCCTGCACGGGTCTCGGCATCGCTCCTTCGCGTATCGGCGAGGTGTTCGGTATCTTCAAGGCTTATTGTACCCGCGTGGGGGCTGGGCCGTTCCCGACCGAGCTGTTCGATGAAACGGGCGCCCGTCTGCGGGATCTGGGCCATGAATACGGAGCCGTTACGGGGCGCGAACGCCGCTGCGGTTGGCTGGATATGGTGGCGCTCAAGTACGCCATTATGATCGACGGGGTGACGCAGTTGATTATGATGAAGAGCGACGTGATGAACGATTTCGACACGATCCGTGTGGCTACGGCCTACGAGATCGGCGGTGAGCGTACGGACCGTTTCCCTTATGCAGTAGATGCTCCGATCGTGCCTGTTTATAAAGAGTTCAAGGGGTGGAAATGCGATCTTCGCAAATTCCGCCGCTACGAGGATTTCCCGGCCGAATTCAAGGCTTATGTGGAGTTCATCGAGTGGGAAACGGGCGTGCCCGTGCGGATTGTTTCGGTAGGCCCCGACCGCGATGAAACGATCGTGCGGTAAATACAGATACGAGTAAAATTTATTCATTTAAAATAGTACAAATGAAAAAACAGTTGAAAATTGTTGTCCTGGCAAAGCAGGTTCCCGATACCCGCAACGTGGGTAAGGATGCCATGACCCCCGAAGGGACGGTCAACCGCGCTGCGCTGCCTGCAATCTTCAATCCCGAAGATTTGAATGCACTCGAGGCTGCCCTGTTTCTCAAGGACGAAACGGAAGGCAGTACGGTACATATCCTGACCATGGGTCCTCCGCGTGCCGCCGACATCATCCGCGACGCCATTTTCCGGGGGGCCGACGGAGGTTATCTGCTGACCGACCGTAAATTCGCCGGCTCGGATACGCTGGCTACTTCATACGCTCTTTCGTGTGCGCTGCGCAAGATTCAGCCCGACGTGATCGTCGCAGGCCGCCAGGCCATCGACGGCGATACGGCCCAGGTAGGTCCGCAGGTGGCCGAAAAGCTCGGTTTGCCGCAGGTGACCTATGCCGAGGAGATTCTCGAGATCAAAGATAAGTCGCTGGTCATCAAACGTCGCCTGGAGCACGGAACCGAAGTGGTCGAATGTCCGATTCCCGCCGTGGTGACCGTAAATGCTTCGGCTGCCGAGTGCCGCCCGAAGAACGCCCGCCGCGTGATGAAGTTCAAGAATGCCATGACGGCCTCCGAGATCGCTGCGGAACCGACGTCGGAAGCTGCCAAGATGGCCGCGTCGAAGCCCTACCTGCAGATTTTCGAGTGGAGTGCCGCCGATGTCGATCCGGACGATAACCAGTTGGGCCTGACCGGTTCCCCGACGAAGGTGAAGAAGATCGAGAATGTGGTGTTCCAGGCCAAGGAAGCCAAGAAACTGACTGCCGACGACAAGCAGATCGAGGAATTGATGGTTGAACTTATCGCGAGCCACACGCTCGGTTAATCAGGGAGGAAACGAGATATGAATAATGTATTTGTATATATAGAACTCGAAAACGGGGTACCTGCGGACGTGAGTCTGGAGTTGCTGACCAAAGGCCGTGAGCTGGCCACGACGCTCGGCGTGAAGCTCGAAGCCGTCGTACTGGGTCATAATCTGGGCGACATCGCTCAGGAGTTGGCCAAATACGGCGCCGATACCGTGTGGACGGCCGACGACAAGGAGTTCGCTCCGTTCCGCACGTTGCCCCATACGGCTGTGATGTGCGGTCTGATCGAGCAGGAGAAGCCCCAGATCGCCCTTTTCGGTGCGACTTCCATCGGCCGCGATTTCGCTCCGCGCGTATCGTCGGCGCTGTTCAGTGGTCTGACGGCCGACTGTACGCAACTGGTGATCGGCGACCATAAGGACGCGAAAACCGGTACGGAGTATGAGAATCTGTTGTACCAGATTCGCCCGGCCTTCGGCGGCAACATCATTGCGACGATCGTGAACCCCGACCACCGTCCCCAGATGGCGACCGTCCGCGAGGGCGTGATGCGCAAGGAGTACGCAGCCAAACCGGGTGCCGGCGAGGTGAAGCCGATCGACTGGAAGAAGTTCCTGAAAGAGAGCGACCTGGTGGTCAAGATCCTCGACCGCCAGATCGAAGAACGCAAGATCAATATCAAAGGCGCGAGCGTGGTGGTTGCCGGCGGTTACGGCGTAGGCTCGAAGGAGAATTTCAAGCTGATTTACGAACTGGCTGAGGTGCTGGGCGGCGAAGTCGGCGCGAGCCGTGCTGCGGTGGACGCAGGTTTCACGGAGCATGCCCGCCAGATCGGTCAGACGGGCGTTACGATCCGTCCCAAACTCTACATCGCGTGCGGTATTTCGGGCCAGATCCAGCATACGGCCGGTATGGACCAGTCGTCGATGATCATCTCGATCAACACCGATCCCGATGCGCCGATCAACAAGATCGCCGACTTTGCGATCACGGGCGACCTGAACGAGGTGATTCCGAAAATGATTAAGTATTACAAACAAAACTCGAAGTAATGGCTAATTTCTTTTTAGATAATAAGGATTTGCAGTTCCACCTTCAGCATCCGCTGATGCGCAAGATCGTGGCGCTGAAAGAGCGTAACTATACGCTGAAAGACCACCACGAGCTTGCTCCGCAGAATTTTGAGGACGCGATGGACAACTACCGCCGCGTGCTGGAGATCGCCGGCGAAGTGTGCGGCGAGGTGATCGCCCCCAATGCCGAGGGCGTCGATCACGAAGGTCCCAGAGTCGAGAACGACCATGTCGTTTACGCCGAGGGTACGGCCCGCAACATCGACGCCATTACCAAGGCCGGCTTGAGCGGCATGACCCTGCCTTACGAGTACGACGGCCTGAATTTCCCGCTGGTCTGCTTCGTCGTCGCCAACGAAATGGTGGCACGCGGCGATGCCGGTTTCGAGAATATCTGGGGTTTGCAGGACTGTGCCGAAACGCTCAATGAATTCGCTTCGGAAGAGCTTAAGCGGATGTTCCTGCCCCGTGTTTCTGCGGGCGAGACCTGCGCGATGGACCTTACCGAGCCGGATGCAGGTTCGGACTTGGGTGCCGTGATGCTCAAGGCCACTTACGACGAGAAGAGCGGCCGTTGGCTGCTGAACGGCGTGAAGCGCTTCATCACCAACGGCGACGGTCATATTTCGCTGGTGCTGGCCCGCACCGAAGAGGGAACTTCGGACGCACGCGGTCTTTCGATGCTCGTGCACGACAAGCGTGACGGCGGCGTCAAGGTGCGCCGTATCGAGAACAAACTCGGTATCAAGGGTTCGCCCACCTGCGAGCTGGTCTTCACCAACGCTCCGGCCCGTCTGGTCGGCGACCGTAAGATGGGTCTGATCAAATACGTGATGTCGCTCATGAACGCTGCCCGTCTGGGTATCGGTGCACAGTCGGTGGGTCTTTGCGAGGCCGCTTACCGCGAGGCGCTCAAGTATGCGCAGGAGCGTGCCCAGTTCGGCAAGCCGATCATTCAGTTCGCCGCCGTTGCGGAGATGCTCTCCAATATGAAGGCGAAGTTGCAGGGTGCCCGCGCGCTGCTCTATGAAACGACCCGTTTCGTCGAGATTTACAAGCAGTACGGCCACATCGCGCAGGAGCGTTCGCTCGAACCGGAGGAGCGCCAGGAGATGAAGTTCTACAATCGTCTGGCCGACGGTTTCACGCCGCTGGTAAAGCTCTTCGCTTCGGAGTATGCCAACCAGCTCGCTCACGATGCGGTACAGATTCACGGCGGCTCGGGCTTCATGAAGGACTATCCCTGCGAACGCCTCTACCGTGATGCCCGTATCATGAATATCTACGAGGGTACTTCGCAGTTGCAGGTCGTTGCGGCGATCAATGCCGTGACCAAAGGTACGTTCCTGGAGCAGATCAAGACCTACGAGGCTGCGGACTATGCCCCCGAAATGTGCGCCGTGAAGAGCAAACTGACCGACCTGCGCGTGAGGTTCGAGGAGATGGTCGCCCGTGTCGAAACTCTCGAGAAGGAGTGCAGCGGCTATAAGGATTTCCATGCCCGCCGTCTGGTGGAAACTGCCGGTCATATCATCATTACTTACCTGTTGGCTCGTCAGGCTGGAGAATCGGCCGAATACATCGATTCCGCGCGGATCTATTGTAAACTGGCAGAAAGCAAAGTCGCCGAAGCCTACAATTACCTGATGCATTCGGATGTCGAGGATGTCGATCTGTTCAAAAAGGTCGGCCAGGAGGAGGCGATCGGTTAATTGCCGTCGGATGTTTTGAAAGGGAAGCGGTGCGTTGTACCGGCGAAACTTTTGAATTCGATATATGTTGAGAAGGGAAGCGGTCGTTCGCTTCCCTTCTCATTGATTTGGCGGGAATTTGTGCCGTGACGAAAGGGCGGGTTATTATTAAAAAATATTGTATTATCCTATAAATCCTGACAGAGACAGTTATGTTGAAAAAAGTACTTCTGATGGCAGCCGTCGCGTTGCTCGGTCTGCCCGGTCTGGCTCATGCCCAGTTGGGGCGCGGTGAAATTTCGGTGGGGTACGGTGTCGCTCCCGTGACCGACTGGATCGACGCTTACAGCGATAAGTTGCTCGACGTGCTCGATATGAAGGATGCGTCGATGGACAGCTGGGGCGGTGTGTCGGTCAATTACACCTTCCGTATCGTCGGCGGGTTGGGTGTAGGCGCTACTTTCGTCTATTCGGGTAACAATCAGCGGTTGGCCGGTAAGAAAATCTCGACCGACTATTATTCGATCATGCCGCACCTGAAGATGCGCTGGCTCAACCTGCGTATCCTGTCGCTCTATTCCCGCGTCGGTGTCGGACTGACTTTCACCGAATCTTCGGGCGAGGGGCAGAGCGAATCGGCCCGGCAGTGGGCTTTTCAGGTTTCGCCGATCGGTGTCGAAATCGGGGGTAAGGTCGCGGCCTATGCCGAAGCGGGAATCGGTACGATGGGATCGCTTGTCGCCGGTCTTCGCTTCCGCTTTTAACGGATCGGTCAGTGTAGAGGGGAGTCGCAACGGACCGGATGTTCGGTCGGTTCGAGAAGGAGAGGTGCTGTGTCGCTTCCGCAAGGATTTTGCGCCTGGCATGCGATGCCGGCGATTTGCGTGCGAGAGAGCGATCGTATTCGGATGAGTGGGAGAGGACCGATGTGCGGTTGATGTCCGATTTACCGGAATCTTCGGAAAGAACGAAAAAAACAGGATCTCGAAATTGCATTGCTTCGAGGTTCTGTTTTTTTCAGCGGAGTTCGCTTTGCTGTTATTCGCGCCCGTGTGCAGTCGGGCGATGACGATCGCTTTTGGCCTGTCAGCGGTCTATCCCGTCGCGGGAAAGGACGCCCTGCGTGTAGTAATGTTTGATTTCCCGCATTTCGGTCACCAGGTCGGCCGCGTCGATAAGTTCCTGCGGGGCGTAACGTCCCGTGACGACGACTTCTACCGCAGGATGACGGCGGTTCAGGGCATTCAGTACGGCGTCGATCGTCAGCAGTCCGAAATGCAGGGCGATGGTCAGTTCGTCGAGGATGACTACGTCGTATTCACCGCTCTCCAGCAGGGTGGCGCAGCGGGTCAGACCGTCGCGTGCCATCCGGATATCGATCGCTTCGGGATCCTTGCCGATAAAACATCCCCGACCCAACTGCTCGATCTTCACTTGGTCGAAGAGTTGCCCGATTTTCGTTTCGTTGTATCGCATCGACTTGACGAACTGTCCGATGTAAACGCTTTTGCCGGCGCACAAAGCTCGCACGGCCAGTCCGAACGCGGCCGTCGTCTTGCCTTTGCCGTTTCCGGTATAGACGTGAATATATCCTTTCGTTGAGTCCATGCGGCAAAGATAGTGCAGGTTTGTGGCAGAGCCAAATAAATTTGGGCGGAACCGAGGGCGACCGCTGTCCGGAAAGACGATATAAATCCGAATCGAAGCGGGGTATATTTGCTCTCATGAGCAAGGCCGGTTGCGAGGTGACAGCCGGTTGTGGAAATTCTTTCCAGCGGATTTTTTGCAAAGGCGGAAAAGGTCGGAGCAAATTCGTGCCGGAAAAAATTTGAAAATAGAATCCCTTTCGTTTTTTTCGGGAATACGTCGTTTTCAGAGGTTGATCCGGTTGGCTTGCGTGAAGATGGCATCGAGCAGCCGGAATAACTCCGCTTCCAGCTCTTCGCCTCCCGGATCGCCGCAGAGTGTGAAGATTTTTCCCGGAGGAGCCCCGTAGCATATCGTGCCGGCCGCACCGCAGGTTTCGGACCCGCAGATGATGACTGCATCGATCGCATCCTCGTGACGCATCAAGGCGTTGTAAAGAGCCAGCAACTGCCGGGGTGCGGTTATTTTCGGGACGGGGAGCAACGCTCCGCAGGTTCCGATTTCTTCGATCGAATGAATGAGTTCCAGGTCGTAACGTCCGGCAATCAGCTCGGCTGTATCGGCCGGTATTCCATAGAGTATGATATTCATCGTTATCGGTTAAAAAAAAGTGCGGCGACATCCTAATCTCTTGAATGTTATGGCAGTAACAATGGTTATCGCCGCACTTTCGTTTGTCGTTCATTACCGGAAATACCGCTGTGGCAGACGAGGAAATCTCTTGTACCGGAACGGTACAACGATCCCTGTGTCGGGACGGTTTTCCTAAAATTTATCAAGCGAAACACAACCGAAATCAAACGCCTAACCCACGAGCGCCTTTGACATCGAATCGATCTGGCAGGTCTTCTGACTCACTCCTGTTCCGAAGCCTTCCCGGTCCGTGCGGACCAGTGGCAGAGATGTTCGAAACGTCGCGGAGCTTCACAGCAGCGGGACTGTCCGGGATTCACACCCGATTCCCTTTTCATTCCTCTCCTTGCATAAGGAGCCGGAAACCAAATCTGCCGCAAATATAACGGTATTTTTCAGGAAACAAAAACTCTTTCCGGGAATTTTTCTTTTCGCCGGTTGTTTCCGATTTGGCGGGAATACACTACTTTTGTGCCGTCATGAAAACAAAACAGGAGCTCACCGACATTCTCGATTTCGTTGCGGAATACGCTTCCTATCTGTTAGGATCGGGAGTGCACACTTCGCGTGTGATCCGCAACGCACAGCGCATCGGAACCTCGCAGGGAGTGGATATTCAGTTGTCGAGTTTTCAGAAAAGCATAATCATCACCGTGCACGACGAACGGAGCGGCGAAGTCGTTACCCGTGTGGTGAAGATCCCTGCGCTGCCTATCAGCTTCGAACGGAATTCGGATCTGAGCGCTTTGAGTTGGGATGCCGTCGATGAACACCTGTCGCTGACCGACCTGCGCGACCGTTACGGAGAGTTGATCGCCAATCCGCGTATGGACCCGATTTTCGTCCTGCTGACGGTCGGCCTGGCGAATGCCTCCTTTTGTCGTCTGTTCGGCGGGGACTGGACGGCCGTGGGCATCGTTTTCACCTCGACGCTCGTCGGTTTTTCCACCCGGCAGTGGATGCAGGCGCATGCCGTGAATCACTTCCTGGTTTTCATCCTTTCCGCCTTTCTGGCTTCGCTCTGCGCCTCGTCGGCCTTGGGCTTCGATTGTACGGCCGAGGTTGCGATAGCCACCAGCCCGCTCTTTCTCGTCCCGGGCGTTCCGCTCATCAACGGGGTGATCGACATCGTCGAAGGGCATATCCTGATCGGTTGCAGCCGTCTGATAAACGCTCTGCTGCTGATCGTCTGCATTGCCGTAGGTCTTTCGGCGACGTTGATGATCGTTAAAAACAGTTTGCTATGATTGCGGTGGATATTCTGCTCGACGGGTTGTTCGCAGCTGTGGCCGCTATCGGATTCGGGGCGATTTCCGACCCTCCGGTCCGGGCATTTCCCTGTATCGCCCTGTTGGCGGCCGTCGGGCATGCCCTGCGTTTCTGCCTGATGAGTTATGCGGGGATCGACATCGCTACGGCTTCGCTCTGCGCTGCCGTCGTCATCGGTTTCGGCAGTCTTTGGTTGGGACGGGGTATTCGTTGTCCGATGACCGTGCTCTACATTCCGGCCCTGCTGCCGATGGTTCCGGGTATCTACGCCTACAAGACGGTCTTTGCCCTCATCATGTTTCTGCAATCGCTCAACGATCCCGGACAGGGGCTGGAATATATGCAGCAGTTTTTCCTGAATGCCACCGTGTCGTTCAGCGTGATTATCCTGTTGGCTGCGGGCGCTACGCTGCCGATATTCATCTTCAACCGCCGGGCTTTCTCGCTCACACGACGCAGACAGAACCGCAAGTAAACTCTTTTCGTATGGATGTTTTCTGGAATACGATCGCCGCATACAACGCCGCCACGTGGCCCGTGCAGCTCCTCCTGGTCGTGGTCGCCGCCGTACTGACCCTTTTGCTTTACCTGCGTCCGACGCGTGCGGTGCGTGTGGCGATGAAGGTTTTTATGGCCGCATTGAATTTCTGGATCGCGGGCGTATATTATTTTCTCTATTGCGCTCCGCGCGAACATTACGATATTCTGGCCTTGTTCTGGACGGTCATGGGCTGTATTTGGATCTATGATCTGGCGGCCGGACACGATTCGCTCGGGCGCACGGGACGACACTCCCAGTTTGCTTTGGCGCTGTTCTGTATGCCGCTCGTTTATCCGCTTTTCTCGCTGGCCCTGGGGCGTACTTTTCCGATGATGACCTCGCCCGTGATGCCCTGCTCGGTCGCGGTCTTCACCGTCGCGTTGATGCTGGCTTTCTCCGAGCGGGCGAATATCGTGTTGGCGACGTTCCTCTGCCATTGGGCGTTGATCGGGCTTTCGAAGGTCTATTTTTCGGGATTCCCGAGGATTTTCTGCTGGCGTGCAGCGTCGTACCCGCTCTCTTCCTCTTTTTCCGGCGTTATATCCGGAATCGGGCCTGCGAATCCACCAAACCCTCCCCGCGTGTGCTGAATGCATTGCTTGCCGTCCTGTGTGCCGTCATCGGGGTTTTCTTCACTTTTACGCTTCTGCATCAATTCGATCTCTTTACCGAAATATGATCCCATACCGAGCCGAAGATTTCAGCGTGACGGTTTCCGTCGCCGATTATATAGCCCGTTTCCGCGATGCCGAGCGTTTCGAGGGCTGCTGCCGCGCCTGTCCGAACTATGGGTGCAGTTGGGGATGCCCTCCCTTCGATTTCGATGTCGAAGAGTATCTGAACCGGTATTCCAGGGCATTGCTTATTGCTACGAAGATCGCTCCGGAGCAGCGCGACCTTCCCATTGCGGAGGCAAAGCGGTTGATCCACCCCGAACGGCAGCGGCTCGAGAGACGTCTGCTCGAGATGGAGCGGCGATACGGAGGACGTTCGTTCGCCTACGTCGGCAGTTGCCTCTATTGTCCCGAGGGTACCTGTACACGCCCCGAAGGGAACCCGTGCCGCCATCCCGAACTGGTGCGTCCGTCGCTCGAAGCCTGCGGCTTCGACATAGGTCGCACGACTTCCGAGTTGTTCGGAATCGAACTCAAGTGGGGAGCCGACGGAAAAATGCCCGAGTACCTGACCCTCGTGTGCGGTTTTTTCCACGATGGGGACGGTGTCGTGTGGTAATCGCAAGATACGAAAAGGCTCGCTGTACAGCGAGCCTTTTTCATTCCGGAACGATCCTCCTATGCCTGTTCTGCCAGGATGCTTTTACGCGGATGGAAGATGTTGAGGTTGAGCCGTCCGACGATGTCGCTCAAGGCAGCCTGGGCCTTGACCGAGTTGCCGGCGTCATCCAGCGGGGGTGCGAAGGCCGCTACGCCCATCACGCCCGGAACGACGCCCATGATGCCGCCGCCCACGCCGGTCTTGGCCGGAAGGCCCGTGTTGAAGAGCCAGTCGCCCGTATGCTCGTAAAAACCGACGGTGGCCATCATCGAGGCGATGCGCGTACCCAGATCGGGCTTGAAGACCGTCTGTTTGGTTACGGGGTTCACGCCGTCGAATGCGATGGTCGCAGCCGCGACCGCCAGTTGGCGGGCCGTTACGCCGATCGAACATTGGCGGGTGTAGAGGTCGAGCGCCATATCGGGATCGTCGTAGATGCGCGAATAGTTCTTCAGCAGCCATGCGATCGACTTGTTGTTGAAGTTGGTCGCCGTTTCCGATTTGTAAAGCTCTTCGATGACCTCCACGCTCGAGCCGCAGAGTCCTTCGATGAATCCCTGGATCGCCTGCCATTTCGCGTCCGGCTTCCCGACAGGTTTTACCATCGAGCAGGCGGCGATCGCACCGGCGTTTACCAGCGGTGTCGAGGGGTGATCCTTTTCGAGCAGGATCGCCATGATCGAGTTGAAAGGCAGTCCCGTAGCGTCGGCGCCGATCTTCGTCAGCACCTCTTCGGGGCTGTATTGGTTCATCGTTAGAATGGCCGTCGGCACTTTCGATACCGATTCGATGCCGAACTTGTATTCCGTGTCGCCTGCGGCGATAATCTCTCCGTCGGGCAGACAGACGGCGATGCCGAACAGGTCGGACGGTACGTTGGCCAGATAGGGTATATAGTCGGCGTTTTTACCTCCTGAGACCGCTTTGGTCTGTTCGAAGGCGTGCTGTACGGCGTCCCGAACGTCTTGTTTCGTGAGTTTTTGTCCCATGACGATTGCTTTTATTGTTTGTTTTCAGGAGCCGTATTACCCGTATTTTGCGGGTTGTTTTGCGGAATGTTCTGTGTTTCCGAGGCTGCTTTTACTTCCCAATGGAAGGGTGCGAATTCCGCAGCCGCCTGCGGGTCTTTCCACGAGGGCTTGCGCATGGCGTAGATGACGAACGGAGCGCCTACCACTACCACGCAGCCGATAATGAGTACGGAGAACCATACGGTGTTGCTGCCGACCGAGATCTGGCTGGGCGGAACGAAGCTGAGGATGAAGGCGAGCAGTGCGCCGCAGAAGCCGACCGTACCGATCGTCCACATCAGACCGTTACCCTTTTTGCCCAGGCGGAACGGACGCGCGGTGCCTTTCATCTTGTAGCGCAGTACGATCGCCGCCGAGAACATCAGCATATACATAATCAGGTAGAGCAGTACGGTGAGTTGCGAGAGGATCTGGTAGAACGACTGTACCGAAGGCATCACGACGAACAGCAGCGCCAGCAGTGTTACCACGCCGCCCTGAATGAGCAGGATATTGCGCTGTACGCCGTTCTTGTTGCTCTTCTGGAAGAACGGAGGCAGGTAACCGGCTCTGCCCACGGCGAAAATACCTTTCGACGGACCCGATACCCAGGTCAGTACGCCTGCCAGTACGCCGAACATCAGGGCAACGGCAATAATCGGCGAAGCCCACGAGATGCGCAGATAATGGAAGTAGTTGTCGAAGCCGATCAACAGCGACTGGGTCAGGTTGATGTCCTTGGCCGGAATGATGAAGCCCAGCGAGAAAGTGCCCAGCACGAAGATCAACACGGTCACCAGCGAGCCGATGACGATGGCTTTGGGATAGTTGTGCGACGGATTTTTCACGTCCATCACGTGAATACCCATCATCTCCATACCGGCATAGAAGAGGAAGATGCTGCTGGCCAATACCAGGTTGTCGAAATTCGACAGGTCGGGGAAGAAACTTTGCGACATATCCATATAGTTATGGCCTCCGGTCGAAATGTAAATGATGCCCAGAAGGATGAGCAGACCTGCCGGTATGATCGTGCCGATCATACCTCCCCATTTGCTGATTTTGCCGACCCAGTCCATACCTTTCAGGGAAACGAACGTAGCGATCCAGTAGATGGCCAGTACGACTACCAGGGTGAATACCTTGTTCGACGCAAGGGACATGTCGTACGTTTCGTTCATGCCGATAAAGGCGATCGATACGGCGCCGAAGGTCAGTACCGTCGGGTACCAGATCGTCGATTCGATCCACTGAAGCCAGATGGCGAGAAATCCCGTGCGTGCGCCGTACGCTTCGCCGACCCAGCGGAATACACCGCCCTGTTTGTCGGAGAACATGGCCGCCAGCTCCGCAGCCACCATGGCCGTCGGGATCAGGAAGACGACTGCGGCGAACAGGTAGTAGAATGCCGACGATAAGCCATAAACCGCTTCTGCGGGAAGACCTCGCAGACTTACTACGGCAGTGATGTTCATAATTGCAAGTGTCATCACACTCAATTTGAACCCTGTGCTGGTTGTAGCTTTTTTCACATCCATAATAATTGAATTTAAAAATTGTTTGAACTTTATTCTTCATTTTCCCGGTTCGGCAGCGTCCGGGAGAAATCCGGCGTTGCGCTTATACCTTGAAAATGTCGTTTTATCCGTCTGTTTGAAGCTCGTTTTTTCGTGACGATTTGTAAAATTGCAAGGACCGTGCAAATCGGTCGGATGTTTCCGATTTTTGTTGCGGACCGCCGTATCGCTTCGTGAAAAATGGTTATATTTGTGATGTATGAAATGTTATCCCGGCAGTTCGAAGAGCGTGTTTGTTATCGGGCCTTTCCGTTTGCCGTCTATAATTAAGGTATTCCCCGATTAGCCTTATAGATTTGGCACTGCCTCGGGTTTTACCGTATGATTGAAGTTGTGCGTTATGTTGCGATATTTTTTCTGTTTGCTGGCGCTCCTGGTGCTGTTGTCTTGTTCCGGCCGCAAATCCGCACCGGCGACGGCTCCGGAAAAGGTCCCGCCGCGTCTTTTCCGGGTTGAGGCTCCGCCCGGACCGATGGATGACGCCCAGCGGTATGCCTATCTGCGCGAGCATTTTTGGGACGATCTGGATTTTGCGGATACCGTTTTTATCGTTTCGACCGACACGATACATATGTTGCGTGCGTTCGATACGTATATCCGGAATTTCGTTACGGAAAGCGACCCATCGCCTGTCGCGGAGCTGATGCGCAAGGCTTCCGGATCGAAAATCATGCTGGAGTATTTCGCTATGCTGGCCGAGCGGGTGCTGCACGATCCCAACTCTCCGCTGCACAGCGACGAACTCTATATTCCCGTGTTGGAGGCTCTCGTGGCGAGTCCATGGCTCGACGAGTGGGAGAAGATCGCTCCGGAGCACGACCTGCGTATGGCGCTGCAAAACAGGGTGGGGCTGCCTGCCAACGACTTCCGCTATACGCTCGCTTCGGGCCGTACGGGGACGCTTTACGGGATTCGGGCCAACTATACGCTCGTGTTTTTCAATAACCCCGACTGCGGCATGTGCGAACGGATCCGGGCGGAAATCGTCGCCTCTCCGTTGTTGTCGGAGATGATTCGTGCGGGACGGCTCGAGGTACTGGCGCTCTATCCCGACGAAGATCTCACGGCGTGGCATGCTCATGCTCCGCAGGTACCGTCGTCGTGGATCAATGCCTACGATGCAGGAGCCCGAATCAGCAAAGAGGAGCTTTACGACCTGAAAGCCATTCCTTCGATGTATCTGCTGGACCGAGATAAGCGGGTGCTGGCTAAAGATGCCTTCGAGGTGGGGTATATCGAATGGCTGCTCGACCGGCAGCCGCAGTGATGGGCGTATAGGTTTGTTTTATCGCCCTATCAGTAAAAGTGATCGGATTTTTGCGGAACGTGACCCCGATAATTCCTATCTTTGCTTCGCAAACGAAATAACACACACAATCTAACAAAATAAAGAGAAGAATTATGGCTAAGAAATGGCGTTGTACCGTTTGTGGATATATCCACGAAGGTCCCGAGGCACCCGATCAGTGCCCGATGTGCAAAGTAGGCAAGGAGAAGTTCGTTGAGGTCGAGGAGAAGGCCGGTGGTTTGGATTTCGTGACGGAGCATAAGCTCGGCGACGGCAAAGGCGCCAGCCAGGAGTTATGGGAAGGTCTGAACAACCACTTCATGGGCGAATGTTCCGAGGTGGGACAATACCTGGCGATGGCTCGTCAGGCGGATCGTGAGGGCTACCCCGAAATCGCCGAGGCTTTCAAGCGCTATGCCTGGGAGGAGGCCGAGCACGCTTCGAAGTTTGCCGAACTGATCGGCGACATCGTTTGGGACACCAAGACCAACCTGTTCAAACGTATGAATGCCGAGTGCGGCGCCTGCGAGGACAAGATGCGTCTGGCGCGTCTGGCCAAGGAGGAGAACCTCGACGCCGTACACGACACGGTGCACGAGATGGCCAAGGACGAGGCCCGTCACGGCAAGGGTTTCGAGGGGTTGTACAAGCGCTACTTCGGCAAATAATCCGAACCGTAACCGGTTCAGGCAGGAGCGGCTCCCGCAAGGGCGCCGCTCTTTTTTCGTGCCGGAACGGTATGGGTGCGCGATTTTTTTCCTATCTTTGGCTCCGGTTACACGAATCCGTAAAAAACGAACGATATGAAACGCTTTCTTCTGCCGCTCGTCTGTGCGGCGCTGGCCTCGGGGTCGCCTCCTGTTCCGACGACGATACGCCGGGCGATCCCGCCGGAACCGTCATGCTCAACATGCTCGACGAGCACAACGGCAGGACGCTGCTGGACGATTCGGACATCTATATCAACGATGCCGGAAACTTCGTCAGCGGGGGCGATTGCTCGCTCTTCATGCTGGGCGAGGCATCGGGGTTGGGGGCAGTCCGGATCGCGTCGCTGAGGAATCCGGTTCCGGAAGCCGCCGTATCGCCGGGACAGGGTTATGCGGCAGTCTGTTCCGCCGTCGCGATGCAGTTCCCGTCGCAGTGCGTGGCGTTGCCGTTGGACGGCAGCGGTGCGAACCTGCTCAAGTTCTACGTCGTTTCGTCCCTGCCCGACGGGGAGAACGGCTCCAAGGGGGCCGTCGTCAAGTTCGTCACGGCGCAGCCGCAGCGGCACGGGCTTCCCGAGTGGGGCGATACGGTGCTGACGATCGAAAATTACGACCACCTCGGGCAGGAGGTGGTCTATACGTTGCCGACCGAGGATTTCGAGTTCGTTCTCGACGGGGAGGGACAGATCGGATGCGAGAAGCGGGGCCGGAAACTGGTCTTCGCGCTGACCGACTGGCCCTATCCGGGGCAGAGATTCGGACTGACGCTGCGCAT
>ENA-OQHN01000349-OQHN01000349.1-human-gut-metagenome-genome-assembly--contig:-NODE-349-length-16565-cov-3.309831_pt1 | contig 16565 bp, 13 predicted proteins | sample MGYA00242564_ERZ504721 | MGnify/ENA primary metagenome ERZ504721 (study PRJEB26092, sample SAMD00036212) | human gut metagenome | host: Homo sapiens | study: EMG produced TPA metagenomics assembly of...
AACCTTCAGCAAAGGATGCTGTTCATGCACGATTTTCCCACTCCCGATGTTTGGCTCGCCCACCGCGTCTCCTATGGAGAAACCGATACGATGGGGTATCTCTATTACGCGGAATACCTGCACCTCTTCGAACGTTCCCGCAGCGAGTACATCCGCCAGATGGGCATGAGTTACGCGGAGGTCGAACGCCTCGGCATCATGCTGCCCGTACGCGAAGCCCAGTGCCGCTACAGGCGGCCCGCCCGGTATGACGATCTGATCCATATCCGCGCGGGGATAGCCGAAGTCAGACGCGCCTCTCTCGTCTTTGTGTACAATGTCATGGACGCCGAGCGCAAGACCCTGCTTGCCGAGGGCATGACTGAACACGCCTGTACCGGACGCGACGGGCGCCCGTGCGCCCACCGGAATGGTTCGTCAAACTCATGCGCGGTGAACCGTTCCAAATCCCCGAATAAAGCCCTTACCCAAGCAGAGGGAAGGAGCCGCCTTCAAGAAGCGCCCTTCCCTTTTCTTTCGCCCTTCTTCTCCCCCGTCCCCGCCGTCTTTTCTCAACTCCCCCTCAATGCAGGCATCTTCCCGGGCTCTCTTTGACCGTTTCTCGATATACATTGGCATTTTCTCATGAGACACGGTTATCCAATTCGTCTATCCCTATCTATAACGCATTATCTCTTTTATCCGGACGGGCTTTTTCCTTTTTACCCTTCAAGAACAGCGAATTTACCTTAAGCTGCGAACAATACCCTTTATCTTTTTGCGGAAAGAGGGGTCTCCCTTCTTTATGTTTTCCCCGGAAACATGCTTTGGCTGTACGGACTGGAACCTCATACCTGAAGGAGTTTCTTATGAAACGGTGGTTCAAAGTGCTTACGAGCTCACTTGCGGTTGTCCTTTTCATCACATTTTCCTGTGCGGCATTCGCGGCGGCCCCGGTTAAACTCCGCACCGCATGGCTTGACGAGCACGAAGCCTTCCTCGTTTGGTATGCCAAAGAAAAAGGATGGGACAAAGAGGAAGGGCTGGATATCGAAATGCTCCTCTTCTCATCCGGCATGGCGCAGCTCAACGCCCTTCCCGCAGGGGAATGGGTACTCGCCGGAACCGGCGCCGTGCCCGGCATGATGGGCGCGCTCCGCTACGGGACGTACACCATCGCCGTCACCAACGACGAATCCTACACCAACGCCCTCCTGCTCCGCCCCGACAGCCCGATACTCAAGACCAAAGGCTACAACAAAGACTACCCGGAAGTATACGGACATCCGGACGACGTGCGCGGCAAGACGTTCCTCATCACCACCATGTCCTCCCCCCACTTCACCCTGAGCCACTGGCTCCGCGTGCTCGGCCTCAAGGAAAGCGACGTAACCATCAAGAACATCGATCAGGCGCAGGGCCTCGCGGCGTTCGACAGCGGCATCGGCGACGGCGTCTGCCTGTGGGCCCCGCACATGTTCTTCGGCATGGACAAGGGCTGGAAGGTCGCCGGAACCCCCAATACCTGCGGCGTGGGCCTGCCCACCGTGCTCATGGGCGACAAGAAGTTCTGCGACGCCAACCCCGAACTGGTCGCCAAGTTCCTGCGCGTGTTCCTGCGCTCCGCCAACATGCTCCAGAAGGAAACCCCGGAATCCCTCGCCCCGGAATACTGCCGCTTCTTCCAGGAATTCGTGGGCAAGAGCTTTACGCCGGAAATGGCCGCGCTCGACATCAAGACGCACCCCGTTTTCAACCTTGAAGAACAGCTCGCCCTGTTCGACGGCTCCAAGGGGCAGAGCAAGGCCGCCAAGTGGATGGCCGACATAGCCGAATTCTTCGCCAGCGTGGGCCGGATCACGCCTGACGAACTGAAGGTGGTCAAGGACGGCTCCTACGCCACCGACAAGTTCCTCAAGCTCGTCAAGCAGCCCATCCCCGACTACAAGTAACATTCCCGGTTTCCCTTTACCCTGCCCTTGCCGGCCCCTCCGTAACAGGGGGCCGGCTTGCTTTTTGGGGAATCGGTATGATTCTAACTCTCTGAGCAACCAAACAGCCCCTTTTTGTAAGAAGGGGTTCCATCTTAGCGGTTCGTCTGATAGCATGTGAAAGTTCACCTTTGCATTGCTCCGGGGGGAAGCTTTTTTCCTTGCATTGCATCGGGGCGGGCAAGGAGAAGACCTAGGGGTTCTCCTTTTTCTTTTCTCCAGCCCTGTTGCCCCGTTAGCGTGGATATGTTAGATTTTTTCTCGTGAAGAAGGTCTATTGGTCTTTGAACCACTCTACTGCCGGGAGAATCATGGAAACAATCAATCTTGAAACCACGCGCGACGAAGCGTTTCTTCGCGAGGTGGAAGCAGAAAGCGGTCAGAAGGTGACCAACTGCTACCAGTGTGGAAACTGTACGGCGGGGTGCCCCTGCGGTCCTGAATACGACCTGCAGGTCAGCCAAGTCATGCGGGCCGTCCAGCTCGGTAACAAGGAAATGGCGCTTTCAAGCCGTTCGCTGTGGCTCTGCGTGTCGTGCTCGACCTGTACGTCCCGCTGCCCCAACAACATCGACGTCGCCAAGGTCATGGACGTGCTGCGGCACATGGCCTGGAAGGAAGGCAAGACGAACTACGCCATGGCGTCGTTCTGGCAGTCCTTCCTGACCACCGTCCGCCACTTCGGGCGCACGTACGAGCTGGGCGTCATGGCCATGTTCATGGCCCGCACCGGCCGGGTTTTCACCGATGTGGATCTCGCGCCGCGCATCCTGCCCAAGCAGAAGCTGCCCTTCAAACCCCACACCATCGTCGGCAAGGACGCTGTGGCCCGTATTTTCAAGCGTTTCGACGAGCAGCGCAGCGCCGAGGGGGACAAGTAAATGAAACTCGCCTATTACCCCGGCTGTTCCGGTCAGGGGACGTCCGCCGAATACGAACGTTCCACCCGCGCCGTCTGCCGCGCGCTTGAAATCGGCCTCAAGGAAATTTCCGACTGGAGCTGCTGCGGCTCCACGCCGGCCCACGCCTGCGATCACGTGCTCTCCTCCGCGCTTTCCGCGCGCAACCTCGCGCTTGCCGCCGCCGAAGGCGCCGAACGCGTGGGCACGCCCTGCCCGAGCTGCCTCGCCAACCTGAAGACCGCCAAGTACCGTATGCAGGACGAGGCGTTCCGCGATAAGGTCAATGCCCTTCTCGACAATCCCTGCCCCGAAGAGCTGCCCGAAACCGTATCCATCCTCCAGGTCCTGGTGGAGGACTACGGCACCGGCGCCATCGCCGAAAAGGTCAAGAAGCCCCTCGAAGGCATCAAGGTCGCCTGCTACTACGGCTGCCTGATGAGCCGCCCCGCGGACATCATGCAGTTTGACGACGCCGAGAACCCGATGGCCATGGACAACATCATGACCGCCCTCGGCGCCGAAGTCGTGCCTTTCCCCCTGAAGACGGAATGCTGCGGCGCAGCCATGGGCATTCCCCGCCGCGACATCACCGCCCGCCTTACCGGCCGCATCCTTGAACGGGCGCAGGCCTTCGGCGCGGACGCCGTGGTCGTCGCCTGTCCGCTCTGCCACATGAACCTTGACCTGCGCCAGCGTCAGGCCGTGGGCGGAAGCATGAAGATGCCGGTGCTGTATTTTACGCAGCTCATGGGGCTGGCCCTCGGCCTGCCGCATCAGGAACTCGGCTTCGAAAAGCTCTGCGTCAGCCCCGACGAACTTCTGCGGAAGATCGACGCCGCGCAGGCTGCCAAGGCCGCCGCGGCCAAGGCCGATGAAGCCACAGAGGAGGCCAAGGCATGAAAATAGGCGTTTTTATCTGCCACTGCGGATCGAACATCGCCGGGACCGTGGATTGCGGCAAGGTCGCTGAGATCGCCAAAACCTATCCCGATGTGGCCTTCTCCACCGACACCATGTACACCTGCTCGGAACCCGGACAGGAAGAAATCGTCGCCGCCATCAAGGAACACAAGCTTGACGGCGTGGTCGTCGCTTCCTGTACGCCGCGTATGCACGAGCCCACCTTCCGCCGCACCGTGGAACGCGCCGGGCTCAACAAGTACATGTTTGAAATGGCCAATATCCGCGAACACGTATCGTGGATCGGCAAGGACAAGGAAGCCAACACCAACAAGGCCGCGGAACTCGTCCGCATCGCCGTTGAAAAACTGCGCCGCGACAACCCGCTGTTCTCCAAGTCCTTCGAATCCACCAAGCGCGTGCTCGTCATCGGCGGCGGCGTGGCCGGCATCCAGGCCGCCCTCGACTGCGCCGACGCGGGCCTCGACGTGCTCCTCGTGGAACGCGAAAGCCACATCGGCGGCAAGATGGCGAAGCTCGACAAGACCTTCCCCACCGTCGACTGCTCCAGCTGCATCCTCGGCCCCAAGATGGTGGACGTGGCCCAGCATCCCAAAATCACGCTCATGGCCGCTTCCGAAGTGACCAACGTGTCCGGGTATGTGGGCAACTTCACCGTGACCGTGAAGAAGAAGGCCACCTACGTCGACTGGTCCAAGTGCACCGGCTGCGGCGCCTGCATGGACAAGTGCCCCGCCAAGAAGACCCCGGACAAGTTCAACGAGTTCGTCGGCCCCACCACCGCCATCAACATCCCCTTCCCGCAGGCGATCCCCAAGAAGGCGTCCATCAACCCCGAGCACTGCCGCAAGCTCACCTCGGGCAAATGCGGCGTGTGCGCCAAGGTCTGCCCCACCGGCGCCATCAACTACGAAATGAAGGATGAGGAAGTCACGGAAACCGTGGGTGCCATCGTGGCCGCCACCGGCTACGACCTCATGGACTGGACGGTCTACGGCGAATACGGCGCGGGCCAGTACCCCGACGTCATCACCTCGCTCCAGTACGAACGCATCATGTCCGCCTCCGGCCCGACCGGCGGCCACATCAAGCGCCCGTCCGACGGCAAGGAACCCAAGAGCGTCGTGTTCATCCAGTGCGTGGGCTCCCGCGACAAATCCATCGGCCGCCCCTACTGCTCCGGCTTCTGCTGCATGTACACCGCCAAACAGGCCGTCCTGACCAAGGACCACATCCCCGACTCGCAGTCCTACGTGTTCTACATGGACATCCGCTCCAACGCGAAGCTCTATGACGAATTCACGCGCCGCGCCGTCGAGGAATACGGCACCCAGTACATCCGCGGCCGCGTGTCCGCCATCCAGCCCGACGGCCACGGGCAGTACATCGTCCGCGGCGCCGACACCCTGCTCGGCAAGCCCGTCGAGGTGAAGGCCGACATGGTCGTGCTCGCCGTAGGCATCGAAGGCTCCAAGGGCGCGAACAAGCTCGCCGAAACCCTGCACATCTCCTACGACGGCTTCGGGTTCTTCATGGAATCCCACTGCAAGCTCCGTCCCGTGGAAACCAACACCGCCGGCGTGTTCCTCGCGGGTGTGGCCAGGCCGAGGACATCCCGTCCTCCGTCGCGCAGGGCAGCGGCGCCGCCGCCAAGGTGATAGGCCTCCTCTCCAAGCCGCTCCTCGAAAGCGACCCGCAGATCTCCGTCGTGGACATCAAGCGCTGCGTCGGCTGCGGCAAGTGCATCAAGGTGTGCCCGTTCCAGGCCATCGTCGAAAAGGAAATTCGCGGCGAAAAGAAGGCGCAGACCATCGAGGCCGTGTGTCAGGGCTGCGGCCTTTGCACGGCTACCTGCCCGCAGGGCGCCATCCAGCTCTCCCACTTCACTGACAACCAGATCCTTGCGGAGGTAGACGCTCTATGTCGGTGCTGACAGGCAAAGAACTCCGGATCGTAGGCTTCCTCTGCAACTGGTGCTCCTATGGCGGCGCCGATACTGCCGGGGTCGCTCGTTTCACCCAGCCTACGGACCTGCGTATCATCCGCGTCCCCTGTTCGGGCCGCGTCAATCCCCTGTTCCCGCTGAAAGCCCTGCTTTCCGGCGCCGACGGGGTGCTCGTGTCCGGCTGTCACCCGCGTGACTGCCACTATTCGGAAGGCAACTACTACGCCCGCCGCCGCCTCGAAACGCTGAAGGAGTTCCTGCCCATCATCGGCATCGATCCCCGCCGCTTCGAGTATACCTGGGTATCCGCCTCCGAAGGCCAGCGCTGGCAGGCCGTGGTCACCGCGTTCACCGAACGCGTCCACAAGCTCGGACCCGCGCCCAAGTTCGAAGACGCGAAGCCGATGTACGTCATGCCCGACCTTGACCTGCCCGCGCCTCTGCGCCCGCTCGGCTGCGGCGTCAATCCCGCGGCCATGGCCGAGCTCAAGGACCAGATCAAGGCCGCGCTCGAAGCCAAGGAAGTGGAATTCGTCATGGGCTGGCAGAAAGGCTTCGACGGCCTGCACGCCACGCCCCTGTACATGCGCAGGCCCGAAGACGTCGAAAAACTCATCTGGGGCCCGCTCAACGTCCACTCCCTCGCCACCTACCTGCCCCTCTTCAAGGGCAAGAAAGTCGGCATCGTGGTCAAGGGCTGCGACTCCCGCGGCGTCGTGGAACTCCTGCAGGAGAACCTCATCAACCGTGAGGACGTGGTCGTCTTCGGCATGGGCTGCAACGGAACCATCGACATCAACCGCGTGCTCGCCAAGATCGGCGACGTGACGGAAGTCGAATCCGTGACCGGCTCCGGCGCCACCCTCAAGGTCCGCGCCGACGGCAAGGACTACGAGTTTGCCATGCAGGACGTGGCGCAGGACAAATGCCGCGCCTGCACCGTGCCCAACGCCGTCATCCACGATCACTTCGCGGGCTCGCCCACGAACATCCCGGACGGCGCGCAGCCCGCCATGCCCGCGATCATGACCTTCCTCGACGGCCTGAGCCTCGAGGACCGCATGGGCTTCTGGCGCGGCCATATCGATCGCTGCATCCGCTGCTACGCCTGCCGCAACGCCTGCCCCATGTGCGTGTGCCGCGACAACTGCGTGGCGGACAGCCGCGAACCGCATTGGCTCACGCAGGAAGACAGCCCCACGCAGAAGATGTTCTTCCAGCTCATCCACGCGATGCACCTCGCCGGACGCTGCACCGGCTGCGGCGAATGCAATCGCGCCTGCCCGATGGGCATCCCGGTCGGAGCCCTCAAGCTCCAGATGGGCCGCGTCGTGAAGAAGCTGTTCGAATACGCGCCCGGCATGGACGTTGACGCCGTGCCGCCGCTGCTCGGCTTCCAGCTGGAAGAAAAGAACATTCACGAACATCACATCGAGGGAGCATAAACGCAATGAGCGCCATACGATTCCTCGCTGCCGACAAGCTGGCCTCGTGGCTGGCCGAAGTGGCGGCATCCCGTCAGGTGCTGGCCCCTCGTCAGGAGGGCAAAGCGGTTGTGTTCCGGCCTCTCGTCGCCGGAGAAACGCCGTCGCTGGCCCGTGCCACCGTATCCCCCAAGGCCGCCGTTTTCCCCGCCTGTGAAACGCTCGTCCGCTTCACCGGCACCAAGGACCCGGAAAATCCGGCCAAACTGAACATGAAACTTGACGACACCCCCGACGCTCCGGCCCGGATGGTGTTCGGCTGCCGTTCCTGCGACGCCCGCGGCTTCGCCGTGCTCGACAAGCCCTTCCTCGAAGGCAAGTTCCAGGATGCCTACTACAAGGCCCGCCGCGACAACCTGCTGGTCGTCACCCGGACCTGCGACAGCCCGTGCAGCACCTGCTTCTGCCACTGGACCGGCGGCGGCCCCGCCGATCCCACCGGCTCCGACGTGCTGCTCACGGCCGTGAACGGCGGCTTCGTGCTTGAGGCCGTGTCCGAGAAGGGCGAAGCCTTCCTCGCCGGGACCAAGCTCGCCGACGGTTCCGACAAGATGGACGAAGCCAAGGCTGCCCGCGAAAAGGCCGCCGCCAGCCAGCAGCCCGCCCCGGATCTGTCCAAGGCGGCCCGCCGCCTCGAACAGCGTTTCACCGACGTGGACTTCTGGGCGGAACAGACCGCGAAGTGCCTCTCCTGCGGCGCGTGCACCTACATGTGCCCGACCTGCCAGTGCTTCAACATCTCCGACGAGGGCAACACCCTCGAAGGCCGCCGTCTGCGCAGCTGGGACAACTGCATGTCCCCGCTGTTCACCCGCGAGGCCAGCGGGCACAACCCCCGCACGGCCAAGGCCCTGCGTATGCGCAACCGCGTTTCGCACAAGTACTGGTACGCTCCCGACTACAGCGACGGGCGTTTCGCCTGCACGGGCTGCGGTCGGTGCATCAAGCAGTGCCCGGTGTCGCTGGACATCCGTGAAATTGTCCTCAACGCCATCGCGGATGACGCGGAAGCCAAATAAGGAGTCTGAACATGGCAGGGACGCACAATCCCCTTCTGCCTGAAATGGCGACCGTCATCGAAACCGTGCAGGAAACGCACAACATCAAAACGTTCCGCGTGCGTTTCGATGATGAAGAAAAAATGAAGAACTTCACCTTCCAGCCCGGACAGGTGGGGCAGCTCTCCGTTTTCGGCGTGGGCGAGTCGACCTTCGTGATCAACTCTTCCCCCACCCGGATGGATTACCTCCAGTTCTCCGTGATGAAGGCCGGCGAAAATACCGCCGCCCTCCATAAGCTCAATGCCGGCGACAAGATCGCGTCCGCGCCCCCCTCGGCAACTGGTTCCCCTATGACCAGTGGAAGGGCAAGAACGTCTTCTTCATCGGCGGCGGCATCGGCATGGCCCCCATCCGCACCATCATGGTGTACCTGCTGGACAACCGCAAGGATTACGGCGACATCAGCCTGCTGTACGGCGCCAAGACCCCCGCGGACCTGTCCTTCCAGTCCGACATGCCCGAGTGGCTGGAGCGCAAGGACCTGAACGTCACCCTGACCATCGACAACCCTGCCGATGGATGGGAGCACAAGGTCGGGCTCATCCCCAACGTGCTCAAGGAAATCGGCCCCAAGCCCAAGGACACCATCGCCGTCCTCTGCGGCCCGCCGATCATGATCAAATTCACCCTCGCGGCCCTCGTCGAACTGGGCTTCCCGGATGACCAGATCTACACCACGCTGGAAAAGCGCATGAAGTGCGGCATCGGCATCTGCGGGCGCTGCAACATCGGCGGCAAGCTCGTCTGCGTCGACGGCCCCGTCTTCTCCAATAAGCAGCTCAAGGAACTCCCGCCCGAGCTGTAGGATGATTAAATGAATCGGGGAGGGGGAAGGGACCCTTTTGAAAAGGGCTCCCTTCCCCTCCCGAACCCCACCCCCTTCCCCCTAAAACTTTTGTAATGGGGGCGAGGGTAAAGCGGCAGACACGGCATCGCTCCCAACCGGGAATGATGCCGTGTTTGTCGTTATAATGGCCTAATATATAGAGGAACCCTCTTTCAATCGCCCTTCCCCTTCATTCCAACAGCTCTTTTCCACTCTTCAAAAAATAGTATATTTCACCTCATTACACAGATGAGGGAAATATCTTTCAAATATTCATGCGAAGGAGAAACGGCGGGGGCTTTGCGCTGCGCGAAGGGAGATCCACCCGGTCGAAGACCGGGTTAGCTCCCGGAGCATCGGCAGCGCACCGGCGATGGATAGCGGATAAAGAAAGGCCCGAAAGGAAGGGGGCCGTTGCGCGGCAGGCCAGCAACCCACTTGAGGCAGCGGAAAAACGGGGTGTTCCGGGGGGATTGCAAAGGGGGCCTCGGAGGGGCGGAGCCCCTAACAGGCCCCCTTTGCCCCCGCGGGAGGCGGCCACCCTGCGCGGCAGGGAAAGCGCCCGCCGGCGCAGCCGGGAACCATCCCCTACGCATTACATAATAATCCTAAACCATTGATAAACCGTCTGCTTCCAATCCAATTCCATCCACCGTCAAAACGGCAAGGTGCGGATACACCTCCACGCCGTGCGCCACGGCATCCCGCAGCCCCACGGCATACGCCGGATCGATCATGTCCGCAGGCCCGAAGCAACAAACATCGGGCCGCTGTATGCAGTAAAACATGGCTGCCCGCTCCCCGGCGGCAACGATGCCTTTCAGCGTCCCCAAATGCTTGAGCCCCCGCTCGGAAACGGCATCCGGGAACAGCGCGACGTCATCCTCCGACATGGTGACATTCTTGCATTCGACCCAGAGCCGGGGCATCCCCGGCCCTTCGAGCAAACCGTCCAACCGGCTCTCGCCACGCACCTTTTCCCGCGCGAATGAGGTATAGCCTTCCGCCCACGGCAGCCTGCCCGCCCTGAACGCGGCCTCAAGCATCCGGTTGGGCGTGCTCGTATTCACCCCGGCCCAAAAGCCGCCGCGCGGATACGCCGCAGGATCGCCGCACCACACCAGCTCCAGCGTCCACCTGAGCTTCCGCTCGGGGTTCTGCGCGGGAGACAACAACACGGGCGCGCCGGGCCGCAACAGCCCGATCATGGACCCTGTATTATTGGTGTGCGCCACATCCGGCTTGCCGTCGATCAACACGTGCACGAAAAAACGCTTCTCGCGGCGTACCAGACGCCCGACCACACAACCGGAAGGAAATGGCAACAATATGGACATGCACCCTACCTCATTCTCCCGGGGACCGTGCCCCGAGGAGTTCTTTCCTTAAAAAAGCGAATGCCGGTACCCGGCTAGAGAAAAAAAGCCCTTTCCACTTCCTGCATATCCACCAATTTACAGACGGGGCCTAACCTGCTACTGCATGACGACAAAGTCATGTAGCCACCGAGGTATAGTCCCATGCAATTCTCCGAAAGAATGGCCCACATAAAGCCTTCCGCCACCCTGACCATCAACGCCAAGGCCCTCGAGCTCAAATCGCAGGGCGTCGACGTGACCAGCCTGGCAATCGGCGAACCGAATTTCCCCACCCCCGCCCATGTCTGCGATGCCGCGAAACAGGCTATCGACGAGGGATTTACCCGCTACACCGCCGTGCCCGGCATCCCGCCCCTGCGGGAAGCCATCGCCGGTTACTTTAAGCGCGCGTACGGCGTCGACGTCGCGCCGGACTGTACCATCGCCAGCAATGGCGGCAAGCAGTCCCTGTACAACCTGTTCGCCGCCCTGCTCAATGACGGCGACGAAGTGCTCATCCCCTCGCCGTACTGGGTGAGCTATCCCGACATGGTCTACCTGAACGGCGGCGTGCCGGTCGCGGTCAAGGCCCCGGCCTCGCAGGGCTTCAAGGTGACGGTGGAACAACTCGAAGCAGCTCTGACCCCGAAGACCAAAATACTCGTCTTCAACTCGCCTTCCAACCCCACGGGCGCCTGTTATTCCGTGTCCGAACGCGACGCCATCGTGAAATGGGCGCTGGATCGCGGCCTGTTCATCATCGCCGATGAAATCTACGACCAGCTCGTCTACGAGCCCAACAAGCCGTCGAGCATCATCGTCTGGTGGAAGCAGTACCCGGACCGCATCGCCGTCGTCAACGGCCTTGCCAAGAGCTTCGCCATGACCGGCTGGCGCGTGGGCTATACCGTGACCCATCCCGACCTCGTCAAGAAACTCCAGCCAAATCACCGGACAGGCCACCGGCAACATCTGTTCCGTGTCCCAGAAGGCCGCCGTAGCCGCCCTTACCGGCCCCTACGACTGTGTGGAGTCCATGCGCCAGGCCTTCCAGAAGCGCCGCGATATGGCATGGAAGGAAATCGCCTCATGGTCAAACGTGGTGTGCCCGAAACCCGAGGGGGCGTTCTACCTGTTCGCGGATATTTCCGCCCTGTATGACGAAAAAATGCCCGACGCCACCGCCGCCTGTACCCGCCTGCTCAGTGAAGCGGGCGTGGCGCTGGTTCCCGGCGACGCCTTCGGAGCGCCGGACTGCATCCGGTTCTCCTACGCCGTGGCCGACGACGTGCTCATGGACGCCCTCGCCCGCGTCCGCAAGGTCCTCATCGGACAATAATGCTGACCTCCGGTTCCGGGGCTTCCCGGAACCGGAAAACGCCGCCCGTAGACGGCACTTTTCAGGAGACGGTATGCATACTCTGGATTGGAAGCACGCATGGACCGGACGGTTGCTGACGACGGCCCCGACGCGCCCGCAGGCGCTCAAGCTCCTTGAGCCGCAGCTCGACAGCTGCAATGCCCGCCTCATCGGTGAAGTGGCCTCGGGCAAACTTCCGTTCCTCAACCTGCCCTTCCGCAGCAGCCTGACGGCCCGCCTCAAGGCGCTCACCCCGCAGCTCCGGCGCTTCAAACATATGGTCGTGCTGGGCATCGGCGGCTCGGCCCTCGGCACCCGCGCACTCCAAAAGGCCTTTTCCCTCAGCAGGATCTCCCGAACCACCAGGGGCCGTGGCTGTGGATTCTGGACAACGTGGACGCCGACGTGCTCGAAGCGCAGATGGCCACCCTCAATCCCGAAGAAACCATCGTCGTCCCCGTCAGCAAATCCGGCGGGACCATCGAAACGCTGGCCCAGTACTTTTTCATGAAGGCGTGGCTGCAAAAAGCGCTCCCCGACACGTGGCACGAGCATATGCTGCTCGTCACCGACGAAAAGAAGGGCTACCTGCGCGAAGAGGCCGACCGCCACAACATCGTGTCCCTGCCGGTGCCGGACCATCTGGGCGGGCGTTATTCCGTCCTTTCCGCGGTGGGGCTCGTACCCGCGGCCTTCATGGGCCTGCCGTGGGAAGACTTCCTCGAAGGCGCGGCCAGCGTGAACGCGCCGCTCGTCAACGACGAACTCGGCAAGCCGGAAAACCTCCGCAACCATCCCGCATGGGCGCTCGCGAACTGGTGCTTCGAGCTGTCGCGGCACGACTACAGCCAGTTGATTTTCTTTACGTATATTCCCTCATGGGCCTCTTTCGGCCAGTGGTTCGGCCAGCTCTGGGCGGAAAGCCTCGGCAAAAACGGCAAGGGGACCATGCCGCTGCCCGCCGTGGGCGCTACCGATCAGCACTCGCTCCAGCAGATGTTCCTCGACGGCCCCGCCGACAAGGGCTGCATCCAGCTGCACTGCCCGAACCTGAGCAAGGGCCCGCAGTTCCCGGACGACGTGCCGGACAGCTGGGAATGGCTGCGGGGCAAGACCTTCGGGGATCTGCTCAATGCCGAAACCCTCGGCTCTGCTGCGGCCCTCGTGCATAACGGCGTGCCGCTCACCCGCCTGGAAGCGGCGGAATCCTCCATGCGCGCCGCAGGCGAAGTCATGGGGCTGCTCATGGCCACGACCGTGCTTACCGGCTGGCTTATGAACATCAACCCGCTTGATCAGCCCGCCGTGGAGCTCGGCAAGCGCCTCGCCTATTCCCGCCTCGGTTCCTCCAGTTATCCGGAAGAAGCCGCCATTTTGAAGGCATTTCTGGATTAGGGGATAGGCATAGGCTATAGAGACATTGGGGAAGGGGAAACGTTTCTGAAAGAAAGCTTCTCCCCTTCCCTGATTTGCAGCTTCCACTCCTTTCCAAAGACGTTTGTGCTTCGAATCTCTGTGCCCTTTCCGGTACAGGCATAAAAGAAATCCGTAGAAACACGTTGTCACGATCGGCGGCAATCAGGGCTTTTTTTCTTCGAACAAGGCCAACGGCTCTGTCAAACAAAAAGTCGTGGCTATTTTTCAAGAGCATCCCTATTGCGTAACCGCCCTCCCCACCAAACGTTTCACGGGAAGGGAGCCGGGGGAAGGCATGACGGGTGCGCTTTTCATAAAGTGCCCTCCCCGACATATACTACTCAGAGGCTCGTTTTGTTCGGCAAAAAAGACTCCGTGGACAAGGGCCTGCCGTTCGGGCTGACCCGGTTCCTCTCGTGGATATCGCTTATCCTGATCCTTGCTTCCAGCGTGATGCTGGCCTTTTTCATCGGCAATTCCGCACGCAACACGCTGCTGCTCCGCCAGCAGCAATACGCCATGCTCATGGCCAGCAACCTGAACCAGCAGATCTACCGCCGGTTCACGCTGCCTACCTTCCTCGCGTTCGGGCGCATCGCCCTGCGCCAAAGCATGCAGTACCAGCAGCTCGACGATGTGGTGCAATCCACCATCCTCGGCCTGCATTTGGAATCCCTGCGCATCTATGGGGCCGACAGGGTCGTCAACTACTCCATCAATCAGATGGAACTGGGCCGGACCGACATCACGCCCGCGTCGATGGAACGCGTCATGAGTTCGGGCATCCCCTTCTTTGAGACGCTCTCCAGCGTCAACATGCTTTCCGCCATGTTCATGCTCAAGATCCCGGACGGCAGCTACTCGCTGCGGACCATGTTCCCCCTGACCGTGGATCTCGGCATCAGCGAGAGCACCGGCAAACCGGAATCCCTCGTAACCGGCGTATTGGAAATCACGCAGGACATCACCGACGATTACGACAGCGTCGTGCGCTTCCAGTGGCTCATCCTCGCCACATGCCTCGGATCGTCCACCATCCTGTTCGCCATCCTCCAGTTCTTCATCATCAAGGCGGAACGGACCCTTGCCGAGCGCATGAGCCGCAACCGCAAGCTTGAGGCCGAACTCCATCAGAACGAAAAGCTCGCCAGCATGGGCCGCGTCATCGCCAGCATCGCCCACGAGATCCGCAATCCGCTCGGCATCATCCGGTCAAGCTCCGAATTTCTCATCCGGCGCACGCCGGAACAGGAAAAAAGCAGCCCCGCCCAGCGTATCCTCACGGCCATTTTCGACGAGTCCTGCCGTTTGAGCCAGATCGTCAACGACTTCCTCGACTATGCCCGCCCCCGCGTACCCCGTCAGGATCGCGTGGATCTCAACGCGCTGCTGAATCAGGCCACCGGCTTCCTCGACGGCGAAATGAAGCGCCTCGGCGTGGAATGCGTCCGCGACACGGAAGGTTCCCTGTTCGTCCTCGGGGACAAGGATCTGCTGTACCGGGCCGTCTACAACATCCTGGTCAACGCCTATCAGGCCATCGGGACCAACGGGACCATCCATATCCGTGGCGAACGCCGGGACGACGGCATGATCGCGCTCTCGTTCCACGACAGCGGCCCCGGTTTCCCGCCCGCCCTGCTGCACAAGCTTCTCGATCCCTTCTTCACCACCAAGGATCACGGCACGGGCCTCGGCCTGCCCATCGTGAACACCATCATCACGTCCCACAACGGGAAACTGCTCCTGACCAACCCCGAAGAAGGCGGAGCCATGATCACCATCCTGCTCCCGGTTGCCAGCGAGCCGGATATAGGCGACACTCCCGAAAAGACGAACGGTCGGCCGCAAGCGCGGATGACGAGCCCGTGACGCTGACCGATCCGCTCCCCTCGGAGAAACACGATTTGCGGGAAGGCAACGCCTCTCCGCAGACACGCTAGACAGACAAGGATATTCTCATGAACGACAAGGTACATCTGCTGCTGATTGACGACGAGAAAAACTACCTGCTCGTTCTGGAAACGCTGCTGACCGAAGCCGGATACGCCGTGACCGCACTGAATGACCCGGAAACGGCGCTGGCATTTCTCGAAGAGTCCGAAGTCGACATCGTCATCACCGACATGAAGATGCCCCGCATATCCGGGCGCGAGGTGCTGGAACGGGTCAAAAAGAACTGGCCCCACATCCCGGTGCTCATCATGACGGCCTTCGGCTCCATCGAAAGCGCTGTGGAGGCCATGCGTTACGGGGCGTTCAACTACATCACCAAGCCGTTTTCCAACGACGAGCTGCTGCTTTCCATCCAGAACGCCGCCGAGCTGGCCCGTGCCCACCGCCAATACCAGCTGCTGCGGGAAAGCCTTGAAGAACGCTACGGCAAGCACCAGATCATCGGGCGCAGCCGGGCCATCCGCGACATGCTCGCCCTTGTGGACCGCGCGGGGCCGAGCCGCGCCACGGTGCTCATCACCGGCGAATCCGGCACCGGCAAGGAACTCGTCGCGCGCGCCATCCACTTTTCCTCGCCGCGCAGCCAAGAACCTTTTGTTTCCGTGAACTGTATGGCCCTGAACCCCGGCGTGCTCGAAAGCGAACTCTTCGGACACGAAAAAGGTTCCTTCACCGGCGCGGTCGCCATGCGCCGGGGCCGTTTTGAACAGGCCAGCGGGGGCACGCTGTTCCTCGACGAGGTGGGCGAGCTGACCCCCGAATTGCAGGTCAAACTGCTCCGCGTGCTTCAGGAGCGCCGTTTCGAGCGCGTGGGCGGCAGTGAGGAAATCGAAGTCGACATCCGCATCGTCGCGGCTACGAACAAGGACCTCATGCCGCTGGTACAGGCGGGGACGTTCCGCGAAGACCTCTACTACCGCCTCAACGTGGTGCACATCCCGATCCCGCCCCTGCGCGAACGCCGCGAGGATATCCCCCTGCTGGTGGCGCACTTCGCGGAAAAGGCCGCCAAGGAAAACGGCATCCCGCCCAAGACGTTTTCCACCGAAGCGCTGAACCATCTTTCCGGCTACGAGTGGCCCGGCAACATCCGGCAATTGCAGAACGTGGTCGAACGCTGCCTTGTGCTCGTGCCGGGAGACGTGATCACCCTTGAGGATCTGCCCGCCGAGATCCGCGACGAGGAAGCGCAGTTCAAGAGCGCCGTGGATCTGCTTCCGGTGCAGCTTGATCTTGCCGATACCCTTGAGCGCATCGAAGCCGCGCTTATCCGCCGCGCGCTCGTCCGCGCCGACTTCGTACAGGCCAAGGCCGCGGAATTGCTCGGCATATCCAAGAGCTTGATGCAGTATAAGCTGAAAAAATT
>ENA-OQHN01000353-OQHN01000353.1-human-gut-metagenome-genome-assembly--contig:-NODE-353-length-16520-cov-3.794119_pt1 | contig 16520 bp, 18 predicted proteins | sample MGYA00242564_ERZ504721 | MGnify/ENA primary metagenome ERZ504721 (study PRJEB26092, sample SAMD00036212) | human gut metagenome | host: Homo sapiens | study: EMG produced TPA metagenomics assembly of...
GCCTCGCGTCCGTATCGGTGCCGAAGCGGTTGATGGCGACGACGACCGGCACGTTATATTTATGCATGTTCTCCACGTGTGCGCGCAGGTTCTCAATGCCCTTTTCGAGCGCCGGAACATTCTCCTTTGCAAGCTCTGCCTTCGGCACGCCGCCATTGTATTTCAGCGCACGAACCGTCGCGACAACGACGATGCAGTTCGGCTTGAGACCCGCCAAACGGCACTTGATGTCGAGGAACTTCTCCGCACCGAGGTCGGAGCCGAAGCCTGCTTCCGTAATGCAGTAATCGCCGAGCTTCAGCGCCAAGCGCGTTGCGCGCACGGAGTTGCAGCCGTGAGCAATGTTTGCAAACGGACCGCCGTGCATGATGGCCGGTGTGCCTTCAATCGTCTGCACAAGGTTCGGGTTGATGGCATCTTTGAGCAAAGCCGTCATAGCGCCATCCGCCTTGATGTCCTTCGCATAGACCGGCTTTCCGTCATACGTATATGCAATGAGGATTTTGCCGAGGCGCTCTTTCAGGTCTTTCAAATCCTTTGCAAGACACAAAATCGCCATGACCTCGCTTGCGACGGTGATGATAAAGCCGTCCTCGCGCGGGATGCCGTTCACCTTACTGCCAAGGCCGATGACAATGCTGCGCAGCGCGCGGTCGTTCATATCGACGCAGCGCTTGATGAGCACACGGCGCTGGTCGATGCCCAGCACGTTGCCCTGCTGCATGTGGTTATCGAGCATGGCGCACAGCAGGTTATTTGCCGAAGTGATGGCGTGCATATCACCCGTGAAGTGCAGGTTGATGTCCTCCATCGGCAACACCTGTGCGTAGCCGCCGCCCGCAGCGCCGCCCTTAATGCCGAACACCGGACCCAGAGACGGTTCACGCAGCGCGATGACGGCCTTTTTGCCGATCTTCGCCATAGCCTGACCGAGGCCAGCCGTTGTGGTGGTCTTGCCCTCGCCCGCCGGCGTCGGGTTGATGGCCGTAACAAGGATCAACTTGCCGTCCGGCTCGTTTTCAAGTCTTTTGAACAGGTCATCATTCAGCTTTGCTTTAAAGCGTCCGTAGGGCTCCAGCTCTTCGGGACATACATGCAGTTCTTCCGCGATCTCCGCAATCGGTCTTAATTTTGTCTGTTGCGCAATTTCAATATCGGTAAGCATTGCAACCAACCTTTCATTTCCGTTCTTTTCCGTTTTGCCGCACGCCGCAGCATGCGGACATCGTTATGCCTTATAGATTATAGCGCAAAAAGGCGTTTCCGTAAAGAGGGACGCGCTTTTTTAACGGAAAAAATCTGGATATTGCCCCTTCCTTTTCTGTGTGATATACTAAAATAGAAATTTTGTTGAAATTTTGCTTTTTATTCCTAACATCTTACAAAGACTTTTACGCTTTGTTTTACTTTGGCTTCTTCTGATTTTTTTGAAAGCAGGTGATCTTACGAAAGACAGCCGCATTTTCCTTGCTGTTTCGTCCTTTTTCCGCCGTACGGACAAGCTTCTTTGGCTTTTGATGCTCACAATATCCACGTTCAGCCTTATTCTTCTGAAAAGCGTTTCCCGCGCGATGAACACGGATTATTTCAAAACGCAGCTCGTCGTGACCGTTGCGGGCCTTCTCGCGGCGCTTGTACTCTCCTTCATCGATTACGAAAGCATTGCGTCGTTCTGGTATCTCATCGCGGGTTTTTCCGTTTTTATCATGCTCTACACCATGTTTTTCGGCATCAGCGTGCAGGGCAGCGAGGGCGTCAACGCGCGCGCGTGGATCAGCCTTGCGGGCCGCACGTTCCAGACGAGCGAGCTTGTGAAAATCTGCTTTATGCTGACGTATGCAAAGCACATCTCCGTTTTGCGCGTGCAAAATAAAATCAATCACCCTCTGCACGTCGTTCTGCTCGCGCTCCACGCGGCGGTGCCCGTTCTGCTCTGCCATGTTCAGGGTGATGACGGCGCCGCGATCGTTTTTTTCTTCATGTTCCTGTGCATGAGCCTCGGCGGCGGTGTGCAGCTGCGCTATTTCATTTTGCTCGGCGCGCTTGTCGCCGTGTCCGTGCCCGTGCTGTGGAAATTTGTTCTCAGCGAATACCAGATCAAGCGCTTCACATCTGTCTATAATCTGGACGACCCATCTATTCAGCTCAATGAAGGCTACCAGCAGGTGCAGGGACGTATCTCCATCGGCAGCGGCCAGCTGACCGGCAAAGGGCTGTTTAACGGTCCGCGTGTCGAAACAAACCTCGTCACGTTCCAGCACAGTGATTTTATCTTCTCCGTTGCCGGTGAGGAGCTCGGCTTCATCGGCTGCACCGCCATCATCGTATTATTGTTAGTGTATCTCCTGCGCGTGCTGTATATCGCGTCAAAGGCGAGGGACGACCTCGGGCGCTGCATGTGCTTCGGCTTTTTCGGGCTCATCGCTTTACAGTCCGTCTCAAATATCGGCATGTGCCTGGCGCTTCTGCCCGTCATGGGCGTCACATTGCCGTTCTTCTCTGCCGGCGGCAGCAGTGCCGTATGTCTGTACCTCGGCTTCGGCCTGATACAAAGCGTATACATGCATCGCCCCGACGCCAACGTTCCTCACCTGCGCAGTACAAGAACGCTGAAAATGAACTTCCGTAAATTAAACGCCTAAGCTTCCGGTAACCATGGCTAAGAGTCTTTCGTCAAGTTTTCTTCGAGAAAACTTGCGGGTTCTTAGGACAACGCCCAAGGCGGCAAAAACGCCGCCTTCAGAAAAACAACCCCCACCAAAAAGCGTATCGCTCCGAGCTTCAAAAGCCGCAAGCGATATGCTTTTATTCTTCCTGTTTTTTCACGTACAAATATGCGTTTTTCTCCTTACCCACACGCTCCAAAACACCCATGGAATACAGCACATTCGCTGCACACTGCGCTTGCGTCTGCGCGCGTCGCATCGCTTTTGCAAGCGTTTTCGTCGTAAACGGCTCCGGCAGGTCTTCGGGCAGCAAATTCAAATAATCCCAACGGCTCTCGCAGATCACTTCGCCGAGCAGTGCTTCCGGGATACGCTCCCCGCGCGTCGCGCGCAGCTTCTTTTGCTTACCGTAACCGTCGAGATACTTGTAGTCCGTCACCTCCAAAAAGCGGGGATGCACAGCCGGAAATTCGGGTGCATAAGCTGATTTTTGATCTTATACAGCTCCGGAAAAACATCATACGCTGCGCCTTTTTCGGTGATTTTCGCTTTTCGAAGATCTCGCCTGTTTCGGGGTCCACCCAGCACAGCCCGCGCTTTGGCACCACAGGGTATACCACCGTTACGCGCGCCGCTTCCAAAAACACGTCGAGTTTGCGGCTCAGCCGGTCAAACCCGCGCGTTTGAATTTCGATGATTCCGTTTTCGCCGACAATATCCGCCACAAAGCCGCCCACCTTCACTTCGCGGCTCTCAAAATCGGGTTCGTAGTAGCTTTTCAGCGCCGCGTGCAAAGCTTTTTCCGAAAGCGTACCGATACCGCCTGCGCCGCCAACGCGCCCCAGCGCCTCTTTTCGCGCCTGTAAAAAACGTTCCGTGTCGATCACCGTGCTCCCCCTCTCTGTCGGTTTATAAAAACAGTATATCGAAAAACATGGTAAAAAGCAACAGAAAAGGGCGGCACAGCCAAAGCCGCACCGCCCTAAGGGAAAACATGTGAAGATTTAGAAACGGTTACGCTCTGCGCTCAAACGTGCAGCATTCCGTCTCGCTGACGACCTCCGGGTCTGCGCAACAGCAACCCACACAGACGCAGTCCGCGCTGCACTTGCGGTTATCGTTATACGTGCAGTGCTCGGCGCTGCAATGCACATCAGCTGTGGCGCTCGGTGAAGACGAGCATCCACAGGAGTTTTCGGAGGAAGACGTGCGCTCTGCATAAGAGCCGCAGCAGGTCTCGCGGCTTTCCAGCGCGGCGGGGCCGTCCACCTGAATTTTGCGCAGCTCGCACAGGTTGTTTGCGTTGTGTCGGCAGGTCGTCACGCTACATTTCAGCTTGTTCATATCGGTCCAGATCCTTTCCTTTTGAATTTCTAAGTTCGTGCCGCACTTTGGCGACTTCTTTAGCCTGCCCGCAAAGCCGGGTTTTATGCAAAAGCCACATCGGCGAAGTCTTCCGCAGCGGCTGCACCTTCACCCGCGGCTACGGCAAGATCTTCTATTTCCAGCCGGGCCACGAGACGAACGGCTCCTTCTACAATCCGTACGTCCGCCGCATCATCCAGAACGCCGTGCGTTGGTGCTATAATGATAAGAACAGACGCATCACCCTCGGCGCACCGAGCATCGAAGTCACGCTCGAGCAGGCTCGCCTTGAAGGCAACACCGGCGAATACCTCAAGATGTGGGACTAACTCGCTTTTCTAAAATAGAATAATTTTACCGTTTCGCAGTCCACGGCTCTGTGTTTGCAGCGCCGTGGGCTGCTTTTCTTTTATATCCTGCCCCGAAAACCCGCACAGCGCTTGAAAAAACACGGAAGATATGGTATACTAAACCGATATCGCCCGAGCGGCGACGCGTGTGCGCGATCCGTTTCGTGTATTCGCATATTTTATACGGCAAAAGAGTAAAACTACTGGTATATTGTTCTTTTATTCTTTTGAAAATTCTTTTTGAACACTCAAAAAAGTGTTTGCGCAGTGATTTTCTGCGCGGGAAGGAGCCCTTTATCATGAAAAAAACAGTTTGCGTGATCTTCGGCGGCGCGTCTTCGGAATATGAAGTTTCGCTGATGTCCTCCGCTTCGATCATCCGAAATCTCGATACAGAGAAATTTGACATTCTCACCCTCGGCATCACAAAGGACGGTCGCTGGCTGCTCTATTCGGGTGCTGTGGAAAACATTGAAAACAACACGTGGATGAACAGCGAAACCGCGCGCCCCGCGTTCATCTCTCCCGATAAAGCGACGAACGGCCTTGTCGTTCTGAACGCAGACGGCAGCTATACCGTTTTGAAGGTCGATGTCCTCTTCCCCGTGCTGCACGGCAAAAACGGCGAAGACGGCACCATTCAGGGTCTCTTTAAGCTCAGCGGCATCCCGTATGTCGGCTGCGGCACACTGGCTTCCGCTGTGTGCATGGATAAAGCCGTCACCCACACGCTGCTTTCCGCCGCGAACATCGAGCAGGCGCACTACTTGTGGTTCTACGCCGACCGCTATTTCGCAGACGGCGAGAAGATCCGCAACAAAATCGCCGCACGCCTCAATTTCCCGGTGTTTGTAAAGCCGGCAAATGCAGGCTCCTCCGTCGGTGTCAGCAAGGTGACAGCTCCCGAAAAGCTCGACGCCGCCATCCGCCTTGCCGCCGAAAACGATACGAAGGTCGTCGTTGAAGAAGGCATCGTCGGGCAGGAGGTCGAGTGCGCCGTGCTCGGCAACCGCGGCAAAAGCGTCGCTTCCCCGGTCGGCGAGATCGGTGCGGGTGCAGAATTCTACGATTATGACGACAAATATAAGAACGGCGTCGCACAGCTCTTCATCCCGGCGCGTCTGCCCGAAGACGTTGCGGAGGAAGTGCGCAAGACGGCTGTTCGCGCCTACAACCTGCTCGGCTGCGACGGCCTTTCCCGCGTGGATTTCTTCGTCACCGAAAAGGAGCACAGGGTCATTCTAAACGAGATCAACACGCTGCCGGGCTTCACGTCCATCAGCATGTACCCGAAGCTCTGGGAAAACGCCGGTACCCCGTACAGCGAGCTGCTTGAAAAGCTCATCGACTGCGCTTTTACGCGTGAAGACTAACGCGAGGCGCAATTTATGGATAACAGACCCATCGGCGTATTTGACTCCGGCCTTGGCGGCCTCACCGCCATGCGGGAGCTGATTCGCACCCTGCCGAACGAGAGTATCCTCTACTTCGGCGATACCGGCCGCGTGCCCTACGGCTCGCGCGGGCGCGAGATCATCCGCAAATACGCAAAACAAGATAATGAATTTTCTCAATTCCGCACACGACGTAAAAACGCCGTGTTGGCCGCCTGTGGTACGGTCAGCTCTGTTGCCCGTGACATCGGCGATGCGCTGCCCGTCCCCTATTTTGATGTGCTGCGCCCCACGGCGCGCGCCGCGGTGGAGCAAACGAAAAACGGCAAGATCGGCATTATCGGCACCGCCGCCACCATCGCTTCCGGCTCCTACCGCAAGGAGATCGAGCGTCTCGCGCCGAAAACCGAAGTGTTCGAGCAGGCGTGCCCCTTATTCGTGCCGCTCGTAGAAAACGCGTTCGTCTCGCCGGATGACCCTATCCCGCGCCTGACGGCCGAGCGCTACTTAACGCCCATCCGTGAAGCCGGCGTAGATACACTCATTCTGGGCTGCACGCATTACCCCATCATCAGCGAGACCATCCGCCGCGTCATGGGCGAAAACGTCACACTCATCAGTTCCGGCCGCGAAGCCGCCAAAAGCTGCCGCACCGTGCTGGAGGAAAACGGTCTGCTGTGCGACGGCAAAACCGACGGCACACAGCAGTATTTTGTCAGCGACGACACCGAAAGCTTTTATAAAGTCGCCGAGCTCTTCCTCGGGCAAAGCGTTGAAAGCTGCGTGGAATGTATAGATATTGAAAGGTACTGAGTGATTATGCGCGAAGATTACGAAATCACCATCATCGGTCGCCAAACGATTGACGCACAGACCGATGAAATTCAGGTGGATACGCTCGGCGATTACACCGAGCGCGGCGGCGCAAAGTATATCTCCTACACGGAATATGCCGATGAAGCGCCGTATAACGGTCAGCTCAAAGTGCTCAAAATCGAAAATGAGGATACCGTCACCATGCTGACCCCCGGCACGCCCACCCGTCTGGTGCTGGAAAAAGGCAAGCGCCACAAATGCCTTTATGATACCGGCGCAGGCGTGCTCTCCCTCGGCGTATATACACAGACGTTAAAGCATGACCTTTCCGCTGCGGGCGGTGAGCTGTGCATCCGCTATACGCTCGACATCGATACCCAGCTTTCCTCCAGCAACGAAATCTGCGTTCGCCTGCGCAAGCGTGATCTATTCAATAAATAAACCGAAAGGAACATCCCCTATGTCTAAAGCAGTAAGCATTGCAAAAGAACAGGTTTCTGCCGTCATTGAAGCGGCGATGAAAAAAGCGATGACTGCGGGCATGCTGCCCGAAGCAGAGCTGCCCGCTTTCACCGTAGAACGCCCGGCAGACCGCTCTCACGGTGATTTCGCAACGAACGCCGCCATGGCTTCCGCGCGTGCATTCCGCATGGCGCCCCCGAAGATCGCCGCGGCTATCATGGAAAATCTCGACCTCAACGGCACCTACTTCGTTAAGGCCGAGACCGCCGGCCCCGGCTTCATGAACTTCTTCCTCGGCTCCGCGTTTTACAGCGATGTGCTGACCGAAGTGCTCACAAAAGACAGCGCATACGGCAGAAGCGACTACGGCAACCACCGCAAGGTCATGGTCGAGTTCGTTTCCGCCAACCCCACGGGTCCCATGCACATGGGCAACGCCCGCGGCGGCGCGCTCGGCGATTGCCTCGCCTCCGTTCTGGATGCCGCAGGCTACGACGTTTGGCGTGAGTTTTACGTCAATGACGCCGGCAATCAGCTCGACAAATTCGGTCTCTCCCTCTCCATTCGCTACCAGCAGCTCTTCGCGGAAAATCCGCCGGAGCTCCCGGAGGACAGCTACCACGGCGAAGACATTCTTGACCTCGCCAAAGAGTACGCCAAAGAGCACGGCGATGAACTGATGCACGTCACCGAAGAAGAGCGCCGCAAGGCACTCGTCGGCTTCGGCCTGCCGAAGAACATCGCGAAAATGAAGGCCGATATGGAAAAATACCGCGTCCATTACGACCGCTGGTTCCTCGAAAGCGACCTGCACAAGGACGGCGAAGTCATGGCTGTCGTCGATTACCTGCGCGACCGCGGCCTCACTTACGAAAAAGACGGCGCTGTCTGGTACAAGGCAACCGAGTTCGGCGGCGAAAAGGACGAAGTGCTCGTCCGCGCCAACGGCAACCCGACCTACTTTACGGCGGACATCGCCTACCACAAGAATAAGTTCGACCGCGGCTTCGACCTGCTCATCGACATCTGGGGCAGCGATCACCATGGCCATGTCGCCCGCATGAAGGGCGCGATGGACGCCATCGGTCAGAGCGCCGATAAGCTCGACATCATCCTCATGCAGTTCGTCCGTTTGATGCGTGACGGCCAGCCCGTGCGCATGAGCAAGCGTACCGGTAAGGCCATCCAGCTTGGTGACCTGCTTGATGAAGTTCCGGTCGATTCCGCAAGATTCCTCTTTAACATGCGTGAAGCGAACTCCCTGCTCGACTTCGACCTCGACCTCGCCGTGCAGCAGGATTCCCAGAACCCCGTGTACTACGTTCAGTACGCCCACGCGCGTATTTGCAGCATCCTGCGCGCACTGGAAGCCGAGGGCGTCACCCCGCGCGACTGCACCGCAGAGGAGCTCGCACTGCTCACCGCGCCGGAGGAGCTTGAGCTCATCCAGCACATCGCGTCTTACACCGATGAGATCATCGGCGCCGCAAAGGACTACGACCCGGTACGCATCACGCGCTATGTTATCGAGCTTGCAACAAAGTTCCACAAGTTCTACAATGCCTGCCGTGTAAAGGGCGAGGAAGAAAGCCTCATGCAGGCGCGTCTCACCCTTTGCCGCGCCACCGCAACGGTCATTCGCAACGTCCTCACCATGTTCAACATCACCGTCCCGACGTCCATGTAATCATAAACTGCAAAGGAGTCGCTCACGTTTCCGAGAGCGACTCCTTTTGTATAAGAAAACCGACGGCACAAGTTCCCTCATGCCGTCGGTTTTTTCTATCCTGTTATGCGCAAATGTGTGGTATTACACGTTATACTCTAAAATTTGCCGGTAGATTATTCGCCTGCGAGCTTCTTGCCAAGCGCAATGCACGCTGCGTCTGCTTCGTCGTCCGGTGCTTCGTTGCAGATGACGCTGTCGCCTGCGAAGACCGCGCCGTCACCAAGGCAGGTCTCTTCCCAGTTACGCATCCATTCGCCGTCGCCCCAGCCGTAAGAGCCGAACAGGCCGATCACTTTGCCGGAAAGCTTTGCTTCGCACTCGGTAAACACCGGCTCAAACTCCGTGTCTTCCAGCTGCTCGGAGCCCATAGACGGGCAGCCGAACGCCACAGCCTCATAGTTATCCATCAAGTCTGCGGAGAACTCTGTACAGTTATATACATCTGCTTCTGCGCCCGCTGCGCGAACGCCTTCTGCAACCTTTTCCGCCATCATCTGGGTGTTGCCTGTACCACTCCAATAAACAACTGCTGTTTTACGCATTTTTGTAACCTCTTTTCAAAAATTTCTTTATATGTCAGGCAGCTACGGTAAGCTGCAAAACACTTCTGCCTTCCTGCCACAAACGCTTGTAGATGTCCCGGCACTTCTTATACCGCGCAAATGTGCGCACTGCCTCGCATTCGTTGCAGTACACCTTCCAACATCCGCAGCACTTGCAGTTTTGCCCGGCGTTTTCAATGAACCCAAGCACGTCCTCCACCGGGTAGCCGAGGAAAAGCCCAATCTCATGCGGGAACCCGTCTCCGCTTGCAAGCCGCATGCGCAGCCGCTCTATCGCGCCGTCCACGCTCGTGTCGGTGTAGCCGTAGCGCTCCAAAAGCTCCTTTGCGCCGGGGCGCTCCAGGTCTTTTGCAAGCTGCGTGCGGCGGCACACATAAATGAGCATCGCATTTTCTTCGCGCTTTAAGATCAGCAGCTCCACGCCTTTATCGCGGAATATGCGATTCAAATGCTTTACATCGTCCTCCGGGTCCTGCGCCGCGTGGTAGGAAAATAAACTCGCCGTTTTAAGCGACGCCAGCGTCGGCGCACAATGCTCGATCAAGTATTTCTCAAGCATTGAAAGCACGCTCTCCGCGCACAGCCGCACAGCAATCTGCCAGTACACTGTGCAGCGCCGAGGCACTGCTGCTCGGCACATACGCGATCGGAATGTTATTTCTTTTCGCTTCCTTGGAAGCGCTCAGCATCATTTTGTGCGAGACCGTGCTGGTGAAAAGCAAAAGGTAGTCCGGCGTGCCGAGCTTCTTTTTCAAGGAGCCGTTCTCCTTCACATACACCTTTGCTTTGCAGCCATGGTTCTTGCAGATGTCCATGTACTGACATACCATGCGTTCATTGCCGCCAACGATCACTACGCTCATATTCTATCCTTTCCGCCTGCAAAAGCGTTTCACAGGCCGCCCGCAAAACCGGGCTTTGCATTTGATTTAAGTTAGCTTACGCTAACTATTTTGCTTTAAATTAAGCGGATTCTCACCGCTATGTGTTATTCTTAAAGTTAGTATAAACTAACTTGTTCATAGTATACTAAACTCGTATACATTTGTCAACCCCTATTTTGATTTTTTATTCGGAAGCTTTCACCCCGCCGTCTTTCACAGAACGAAAGCCGCGTTCCATAACCCGGCTTTATCTTCATTTACTCTGCTTTTACCTATATCCCCAATGCCCGCTCTTCTTGCGCAGCTTCACTTTCCCCCGAGACGGCAGCGCCGCAGCCCGCCGCACGCAAGACCGGCACGCAAATTTCCGTAAAAAATAAGCGCAGAGAATTCCTCTGCGCCAAGCTTATTTTTCGTTTTTCCAAAAAGGCTTCCTGCACCGATTCCGCGCGGCTTTCGGCCACAAGCACCAACCCGCGGCGTTTGTCTCCCGTCAGCACGGCGCTTTCCCCGGCCTTCAGCCCGATAAGCGCCAAGGCCTCTTTCGGAATATGCACACCGCCGTTTTCGTCGATCTGCACCGTCCACATTTTGCGGCCTTTCGGCACCCGTTTTTCCATACGCCGCTCCTTAATAATACGCGGTCAGCGGCACATTACCGTTTTCCTTGCCCGCGTCCATCTTCACGCTGTCTATCCACTGCACTGCGCGTCCTGCGCCGAGAATCACGCAGTCCTCCGGCTCTTCCGCAATGCGCACGCGCATTTTCGTCTGCTTCGAGATAAGCGTGTCCAACCCACGCAGCTTCGCGCCGCCGCCTGTCAGCACAATGCCCGCGTTGCCGATGTCTGCCGTCAGCTCCGGCGGCGTCTCCTCCAGCACACTCTGAATTTGTGCACAACCTTCACAACGGATTCCAGCATGGCTTCGCCAATCTCGTCGGAGGTCACTTCCACCTTTGCAGGCAGGCCGTTGCGCTCGTCTCTGCCGCGCAGCTCGTATTTTTCAATGTCCTTCAGCGGGAACGCGCAGCCCACGGCGCACTTTGCCGCCTCTGCCGTCTGCTCGCCGATAATCAGGTCAAACTTTCTGCGCGCGTATTTGATAATATCCTCGTTGAACACCGCGCCGCCCACGGCAATGCTGCCGCTTACGGAAAGGCGATTCATCGAAAGTACGCCAATGTCGCTCACACCCTCGCCGAGCGTGACGACCATGCTGCCGTGCGGACGGGAAATATCCAGCCCCGCACCGATCGCCGCCGACACCGGCGCTTCGATCAAGCACACCTTGCGAATGCCGTTCGCCGCCACAGCGTCCACCACCGCACGGCGCTCCACTTCCGTAATACCGCTCGGTACCGCCACAACGGCGCGCGGCATGAAAACGCGGCTGTTCGTCACCTTTTTCAGGTAGTGCTGCAGCGTCGCGTCCATCAGCGTCAAATCGGAAATCACACCGCCCGTCACGGGCTTGACCACGCGCACGCGATCGCTCGTTCTGCCAAGCATTTTATACGCGCGGCGGCCCACGGCCACCACACGGTTAGAGTCTTCATCTACGGCGATGACGTTCGGTTCATCCACCACAACGCCCTTGCCGTCTACATATAATCTGAAATTTGCCGAACCCAAATCGATCGCAATATCCGTACCGGCCATGGTACCATCCTCTCGCGTTATACTGTCCTTTATTTTACATGACTTTTTCCCGTTTTGCAAGGTCTAATCGACCGTCGCGCACGAAACACAGCCCACATAGTCCGCCCCGTTTCGGTACAACACCTTTGCGCATTCCACGGCCGTCGCGCCGGTCGTCACGATATCGTCCAAAAGCAGAATGCGCAGCCGCGCCGCACCCTCTGCGCGGTACGCCCCACGCACATTCGCTTCACGTTCCTTGGCGCTCAAATTGTGCTGCGTGCGGTTGTGCTTCTTCTTCTCCAAAATATCCGTGCGGCACGGAATACCCGTCAGCTTCGATACCTCTTTTGCAAGCAGCACCGATTGATCGTACCCGCGCTGTTTCAGCCTCTCCCGGCTAATGGGCACCGGCACAATACAGTCCCAAACCCGGTTTTTATCGATCGCCGGCAGCATTAACTTTGCAAGCGGTTTCGCAAGTTTCGTCTCGTTTTTGAACTTGAACCGCCACAAGGATGACCGAAACGGCTCCTTGTACCGCTGCGGCGCACGGCATTCCAGTGTGTAATCCCGTCTTCCTGCATGCAACGCGAAAAACCGCACGCGAATATCCGGCTGCAGCTTCGCGCAGTCCGCGCACAACTCGTCCCCGTTCACCGCTCCCGCACGCCCGCACAAAAGGCATCGCTTCGGGTAAAAGAGCATGAGAATCTTCTCTAAAACGATCATGCTTCCGCTTCCTCATTCTGCTCCGGCCCGTCTTCCTCCGGCTTTTCGAGCAAAAAGTGCTGCAAGCCGGAAAACCGCCGCGTCTTTTTATCGTTCGCCACCATATCGGCGACTACACTGCGCTTGCCAACCAAAATCAGCAGCTTTTTCGCACGCGTAATGCCCGTATACAGCAAATTTCGGTAGCTCAGTTGCGGCGCGCCCGGGAACATCGGCATCACCACCGCCGTAAACTCATTGCCCTGGCTCTTATGTACCGTCACGGCGTAGGCGAGCTCCAGTTCTGCTGCCGCGTGCTCAAAATCATACAGCACCTCTTTGTCGTCGATTTCCACACGCAGACAACCGGCATCTTTATCCACATCGATGATGATGCCCATGTCGCCGTTATATACGCCTTCGCCCACCGTGCCGTCTTCGCGGCTCCACGGCAGGTTGTAGTCATTCTTGATCTGCATCACCTTGTCGCCCTCGCGGAAAACCGTGCCGTTCACCGTCACCTGCGGCTTGTTTTTCGCGGGCGGGTTAATCTGCTCGCGCAGCTTACGGTTCAGCTCCACCGTGCCAAGCTCGCCCTTGCGTCCCGGGCATAATACCTGAATGTCCGTCACCGGCGAATACCCGTAGCTTTTCGGCAGGCGCGTCACCACGAGCGACTGCACCGTCTCCGAAACGGAGCGTGCATCCTCGCGCGGCATAAAAAAGAAATCGTTGCTGCGCACGGAAAGCTCCGGCATCTCGCCCTCTACAATCTTGTGCGCGTTCATCACAATGAGACTCTCCATCGACTGACGGAAAATCTCCTTCAGTTGCACTGTTGGGAATACCTTCGACGCAATAAGGTCTCCGATGACATTGCCCGGCCCAACGCTCGGCAGCTGGTCACTGTCGCCGACCAAGATCAAACGGCAGCCGATGGGCAGCGCGCGCAGAACGCTTTCAAACACATACGCGTCCACCATGGAAAGCTCATCGATGACCACTGCGTCACACTCCAGCGGATTGCGCTCGTTTCTCTGGAACACCGGGTCATCGTTGTCGTCCCAGTCCACCTGTAACATGCGGTGAATGGTCTTCGCCTCCACGCCCGTCAGCTCGGACATGCGCTTCGCCGCGCGCCCCGTCGGCGCCGCCAGAAATACCGTCTCGCCTTTTTCCATCAAAATGCGGATAATCGCGTTCAGCGTCGTCGTTTTGCCTGTGCCCGGGCCACCCGTCAAAATCAAAAGACCCTTTTCCAGCGCCGCGCGGATCGCATCCTTCTGCAATTCGGCGTACTCGATGCCTTCTGTGCGCTCGATTTCCGCAATCTCCCGGTCGATGCCCGTAATGGATTCCGGCGGGTAGCGCAGCATCATATGGATGCGGTCGGCGCAGTACACCTCGCTGCGGTGCTGCTTCGGCAAAACACGAAGTCACGCCCGTTAAAATTCTCGTTCACCGCCTCAAACGTCTGGCACAGCTCAAGTAAAGCCTCCTGCGCACTCTCCGGCGGCACGCCCAAAAGCTTCGCAGCCGCCGCGCACAGTTTATCCGCCGGCAGGCACGTGTGCCCGTTATTCAAATTGTGCCGCAGCACATACAGCACGCCCGCCTTCACGCGCTCCTTGTTGTCGCGGTCATACTCCAACGACTCCGCCAGCTGATCCGCCACCGCAAACGAAATGCCAATCTTATCGCTGCACAGCCGGTACGGGTCTTCCTGAATGCATGCCACAGAGTCCTGCCCGTACACCTTCCACACCTTCACGGTGTCCTCCGGGCGCACGCCAAAGCTGCCGAGGAATGCCATCAAATCGCGGATGCCGTTCACGCGCTGCATCTCCTCGGAGATTTCTTTCGCCTTTTTCAGCGTGATGCCCTTCACGGTTGCAAGCCGCGCCGGGTCTTCCCTCAATCACTCCTTAACTGGATTCATCGCCGAACGCTCTATAATTCGCCCCGCCAGCGCGCCGCCGATGCCCTTCACCGCGCCGCTCGAAAGGTATTTCAGCATCGCCGCCGTGTCCGCCGGACGGGAGCGCTCAAACGCCTGTGCGCGGAACTGCTGCCCGAACGTCGCGTGCGATGTCCACGTGCCATACAGGTGCAGCCGCTCTCCCACACTCACATACGGGAACGTCCCCACCACCGTGATGAGCTCTTCGCCGCAATCGACCTCCAACACCGTGTACTGGTTGCTGTCGTTGTGGTAGACGATATTTTCCACGCTGCCTTCCATTTCCAGCAGCCCGTTTTCCTGCGGCATCGGTTGCGCCTCCTTGATTTATCATCAAAACAAATCCTTTGGGGTTTGTTTTATTTCCCTTTTCGCGCAAGCGAAAAATTTCACAATACGTAAGTATTATTTCACATTACGGCAAAGCCGAATATTTCACTGAAACATTACTGCCTTCATTTACTTAAATTTCATACGCTTCTATTATAGAACATTCTTTCGTGTTTGAAAAGCCCCAATTCTCCGCAAACGGGTATTTTTGCACAAGTCTGCGGATAATCGCGTCGATCTCCGGGTCGTTTGTCGGATTCAGGCACACAATGCGGCACATGCCGTATAAATCCAGCCACTTCACGCGTTCCAAAACGCTGCGCACAATATACTCTGCGTCGTCCGCGCGGCGAATCGTCGCATACACCGTAAACGGCAGCGCATCCTCCAGCATTTTTGAACGTGTCACGCGCAGGCAAACGCTCCGCACAGCAAATAAAAAGATACACAGCGTAAACGCGCACACCAAAGCAATCCCGATAGGCTCCATAAAAAACACCTCCGCGCCAGTCTATGACGCGAAGGTGCATTCGGTTCTTATTCTGTTTTGTGCAAATTAAAGCACGGCAGCCTTCAGAGCCTCAACCTTGTCGGTCTTCTCCCACTGCACGCCGAGTTCCTCGCGGCCCATGTGGCCGTAAGCGGCGAGCTGACGGTAAATCGGGCGGCGCAAGTCGAGGTTGCGGATGATCGCGTTCGGGCGCAGGTCAAAGACCTTCTGCACAGCCTCGGCAAGCTTGGAATCCTCCACCGTGCCGGTGCCGAATGTATCGACCATAACGGAAACCGGGTGTGCAACGCCGATGGCGTATGCAAGCTGCACCTCGCACTTTTTTGCAAAGCCCGCAGCTACAATGTTCTTTGCAACATAACGTGCCGCGTATGCAGCGGAACGGTCAACCTTCGTCGGGTCCTTGCCGGAGAATGCACCGCCGCCGTGACGACCTACACCGCCGTACGTATCGACGATGATCTTTCTGCCGGTCAGACCGCTGTCACCTACCGGGCCGCCGATGACAAAACGGCCGGTCGGGTTTACATAATACTTTGTGTTCTCATCGATGAGCTCCGCCGGAACGATCGGCTTCACAACATATTCGATCATATCCTTGCGAATCTGCTCCAGAGAGACAGCCTCGCTGTGCTGCGTGGAAATAACGATGGTGTCGATGCGCTTCACCGTGTCGCCGTCGTATTCCGCCGTCACCTGCGTCTTGCCGTCCGGGCGGAGGTAGTCAAGCGTGCCGTCCTTGCGGACTTTTGCCAGCTGCTTTGCAAGCTTATGCGCCAAAGAGATGGTCAGCGGCATCAGCTCCGGGGTCTCATCGCAGGCATAGCCGAACATCATACCCTGGTCGCCCGCGCCGATGAGATCGTCCTGGTCAGCGGCGCCGTTTTTCGTCTCAAGGGATTCGTTCACGCCCATTGCAATGTCCGGGGACTGCATGTCAATGGAGGTCAGCACCGCGCAGGTCGCACCATTGAAGCCCGCATCCGGAGAATCGTAACCGATCTCTTTGATGACTTTACGCGCAATCGCATCGATGTCCACATAGCACTCGGTGGAAATCTCGCCCATCACGTGCACCATACCGGTCGTCGCCGTCACTTCGCAAGCTACATGCGCGGTCGGGTCTTTCGCCATGATAT
>ENA-OQHN01000354-OQHN01000354.1-human-gut-metagenome-genome-assembly--contig:-NODE-354-length-16490-cov-7.369737_pt1 | contig 16490 bp, 16 predicted proteins | sample MGYA00242564_ERZ504721 | MGnify/ENA primary metagenome ERZ504721 (study PRJEB26092, sample SAMD00036212) | human gut metagenome | host: Homo sapiens | study: EMG produced TPA metagenomics assembly of...
CGGAGCTGCAGAAAGCCAACACCAGATACCAGAAGATTTACGCCGAGATGGAAACCATGACGAAGTGTACTCGAGAAGAATCGCAGAATTTTTGAGGAGACCTTTGCCGGCATCGAAAAAATGCGTGAGGAGATGAAACGTTCTGCGTCGGAAGTGGAAACCTTCATGAAAGATCCGGTAAAAAGTATCTTTCCCGGAGAGGCAAAAGAAACAGCCGCAGAGCCAGGCAGTGAAGATACCGCAGAAGAAGCAGAGGAAGAAGACGAAATCGTCGAAAATTCCGCAGTCATTGATCTCGAAAATGAGCCGGATTATCTCGATGATGACAACGACGAAGAAGAGGATGAAATCCCGAATCGCGCGCATGATGAAGAAGATGAGGAAGAGTAACCGGAAGCAATAAGAGTTGTAACCTGCCCGCTGCTGCATAAAATGACCAAGAAAGGAAATTTGCAGCAGGGGGCTTTTCATTTGGAAAAAGGGAAAAAACTGGAATGGCTGATGGCGGTGATTCTGCTTTCGGCGGCGTATGTTCTGTCCCGCGAGGGCGCACGGCTGGTGGCAGCACAGAAGGCAGCCACAAAAGTAGTGGTGCTGGACAGCGGCCACGGCGGCGACGATCCCGGCAAAATCGGGGCAAACGGTGTCAAAGAAAAGGACATCAACCTTGCGATTGCCCGTCTGCTGAAAAAGAAGCTGGAAAAGCAGGGAATTCTTGTGGTGATGACGCGGGAAGGGGAGGATGATCTCTCCGATCCGGGAGCCGTGAATGCGAAAGTGCAGGATCTGCAGCGGCGCGTGCAGCTGATTCATGGAAAAAAAAGCCGGACTGTGTGATCAGCATTCACCAGAACAGCTACCCGGATGCGGCGGTCAAAGGGGCGCAGGTGTTTTATTATACGGATTCAAAAGAAGGCGAAAAACTGGCGCTCTGCATGCAGGCTGCACTGGTCGCGGGGCTCGATCCGGCGAATCACAGGAAAGCCAAGGGAAACAAAACGTATTACATGCTGAAGAAGACAGATGCAGTGCTGGTGATCTGCGAGTGCGGATTCCTCTCAAATCCGGAGGAGGAAGCGCTCCTGAACACAAAGGAGTACCAGAAAAAGGTGGCGGATGCACTGTGTGACGGCGTTTTAACGTATCTGGGAGAAAAGAAGAATGGCAAAGAGAAGACACAGACGAAGACGGAAGAGACCGCTGCGGGCGCTGCTTCCGCTTATGCTTGCCCTGCTGGCGGCTTATCTGGTATTCGGAGAATTTGATGAGAGCGATCCCGCGCAGAACGGAAGCGGAGCGGACAGCAGCACTGCTTCACAGACGGCAGACGAAAACAATGGTCTGTCAGAGAATGGCGCAACACAGTTTCAGGCGGAAAATACAGATGAGGAGGAGCTGGCGAAGCGGTATTATTACAGCCAGCTCGATGAAAACAGACAGATGATTTACCGCGAACTGGTGCAGGGAATCGCGGAACACCAGGAAACCATCATCACAAAAGGCGGCGATCCCGATGTGACGGCGGAGGTTTACGGATGGGTCTATATGGATTACCCGGAGTACTGCTGGATCAACGGAGCATCACATGTCACGGGATACGGCGAGCCGAAGAACTACTGCGAGGTAGTTCCGGAATACACGATTCCTGCGGAGGAGATCACAGGACGCCAGACCCAGATCAAAGGGTCGGGAAACGATTTCTTAAGTGATATCGATCGTTCGATGGATGACTATGGGAAGATCAAGGCTGTCCTTTGAAAAATGTATCCGGCAGATTGATTATGTGAAAGATGCGCCGGAGAATCAGACACTCTACAGCGGACTTGTGAACGGACAGACGGTCTGCGCAGGCTATGCCAGAACGTTCCAGTATCTGATGAACCGCCTGGACATCCCGGTCATTTATGTGACGGGAACGACAGACACCGGCGAGGCGCACGGCTGGAATATCGTAAAGTGCGGAGACAATTATTACAACGTCGATGTAACCTGGGGCGATCCGGTATTCGCAGAGGGCGAGAGCGGCGAGTACAATCTGCCGGACGACCTGATCTACTACGATTTTCTCTGCGTTTCCGATGCGGAATTTTCGGACACGCATCAGGCGGATGCGAATCTGCCGCTCCCGGCGTGCAATGCAGATGACCTCGAGTATTACCGCCAGATCGGCCGGTACATGGATACATTTGATGCGACGCAGATTCTGTGGGAAATGGAGACGGATATTGAAGAGACAAAAGAGTATTCCGAATTTAAATTTGCCACCGATGATCTGATGGCGCAGGTCATGGAAGCCCGACCGGAGCTTCTCGATAAGGCTTCCGGCTATCTTTGCAGCTATTACGGACTCGGGTCCGTAAAATATACATACAGTGAGGATACGGCGACAAGAAAGCTGATGGTATTCTGGCAATATAAAGGAGAACCGAGTGAATGACGGTTCTCCTTTAAAAATATCCGGAAACAAAATGTCGATCAGCTCGCGCTCGAGAAACTCGATGGTAATCAGGCACGAATAAGGGAGTTCGGAAACCTGGGAAACACTCACAAGATCCTGACGGACGGTGATGGAATGATCCGTGACATCGGTAACCTCTGCGACCCAGGCGGCATGCGGGATCGTCAGATGTTTCGCAATCAAAGGGCCGACCTGCGCGGTATCGCCGTCGGTTGTCTGACGTCCGCAGATAATCAGATCCGCGCCGCCGATCACCTGAATACCCTGCGCCGGCGTTAAGAATATCCCCCCGTGGGGGCTTGTGAAAAAGGCCGATTTTTGGTAGAGTAAAGGGATATTTGAGCGGTTGGAGAACGACCGCGCCGGGAAAGTTAAGAAAAAGAAGAAAGAAGCGGAAGATATGGAACAGGAATTATTACAGGAAATTGCCTCCTACTGGGGAACCCGTGCGGAGGGGTATTCTGAGGTCAATGAAAAAGAACTGGCGGGAAGCCAGAGAGAAGCGTGGCTGCATGTATTAGAGGAGCAGTTTCCAGAGAAAAAGAAAGAAGAGATGAAGATTCTCGATATCGGAACCGGCCCGGGATTCTTCCCGATGATTTTGTCGGAGGCAGGTTATACGGTGGCGGCTGTTGACTACACGGAGGAGATGCTGGAAAAGGCGAAAGAGAATCTGGGAAAATATACGAAATACGGTCTGGAGCGCGTGACGCTGCAGCGGATGGATGCACAGAATCTGGAGTTTGCGGATGAGACCTTTGATGTTGTCATTTCCAGAAATCTGACCTGGAATCTGGAAAAGCCGGAGCAGGCATACCAAGAGTGGATGCGTGTCCTGAAACCGGGCGGCGTGTTGCTCAATTTTGATGCGAACTGGTACGGTTATCTCTATGACGAGGAGAAAAAAGAAGCGTACGAGGCAGACCGGAAGAAAGTGGAAGAGCAGCAGCTCGACGATCATTATCTGTGCACGGACATTGACCGCATGGAAAATATTGCGCGCCAGGTGCCGCTCTCTGCGATGGAACGGCCGGCGTGGGATACGAAGGTGCTCGAATCCCTCGGCGTCTGTTCCATCCAGACCGATTCCGAAATCTGGAAGCGCGTCTGGAGCGAGGAAGAGAGACTGAACTATGCATCGACACCGATGTTTCTGGTGCGCGCGGAAAAAAGCGCAGAGCAGCCCTTCCAGCTTGGTGATGTGACCGTCCGCCGCGGCGAAAAATATCAGGGGGTTTCCGAAGACGGCCTCTGGTATCCGGCGGCAAAACCGGGCGATATGGTAACAGAAGGGGGCCCTGTCGTTGCTTACGGAAGAATTGTGCGCGAGCCGGAGTACGACGACCGCAAAGAGCAGATTGTCCATTACTGGGAGAAGCGGAGCGAGAACTTTTTAGAGCAGAGACGCTCCGAACTTGCAAACCCGATTGCGAAGCGCTGGATGAAAGAGATTGAAAAACAGATCCCGGCGGGAAGACGGTTAAAGATCCTTGATGTGGGCTGCGGAGCCGGATTTTTCTCGATCCTGCTGGCAAAAGAGGGCCACGAGGTCTTCGGCATCGACCTGACACCAGAGATGATTGAGAATGCGATCCAGCTCGCCGAAGAAGAGAATGCCGACTGCTGCTTCCAGGTCATGGACGCGGAAAATCCGATGTTTGCGGATGAAACGTTCGATGTTGTCATTTCCCGAAACCTGACGTGGACGCTGCCGAATGCGGAGCATGCTTACGGCGAGTGGATGCGTGTGCTGAAAACGGGCGGTGTGCTGCTGAACTTCGATGCCAATTACGGAAAAGAAGACGTTGCCGATACGAAGGGACTTCCGGAGGCGCATGCCCATTTCAAGGTTGGAAACGAGATGCTCGAAGAGTGCGAACGGATCAAATCACAGCTCCCGATCAGCCGCAAAAACCGGCCGGCGTACGATGTGGCGGTGCTGTGCGAAAACACAGCGGGAGAAATCCGCATTGATACGAGCCTTGGAAAACGCATTTATCTGGAAAAAGACGAGTTCTATAACCCGGCACCGATGTTTTCGATTTGTGCCGTGAAGCAGTAAAGGAGTATTTGTGAAAAAATATCTGTTAAAACGACTGCTTCGCCTGATTCCGGTATTCCTCGGCGTGACGATTCTCGCTTTTCTGCTGACGGGACTTTCCTCGGTCGATGCGGTGGATTTAAAAGAGAGCAGCAGCGGCGGCGTGATGTCGGAGGCGGAAAAAGAAGCGATGCGGGAGGAGCTGGGACTGAATGAGCCGAAAGCTGTCCAGTACCTGCAATGGCTGAAAAACGCCCTGCGCGGTGACTTCGGGGAGTCGTACGTTTCCGGCAAACCGGTGCTTGTAAGCTTCTGCGAAAAACTGCCCGCAACGATTGCACTTGCGGCGCTGGCGCTTGCCATGACGGTCTGTCTTTCGTTTCCGCTCGGTATCTTAAGTGCAAAATATCAGAATACGTGGGCGGACCGCAGTATCAGCCTGTTCTGCTTTGCAGGTAATTCGTTTCCGGGGTTTTTCACTGCACTTCTTCTCTTGTATTTCTTTTCGCTGAAATGGAATCTTTTTCCGGTTCTCAGTATGGGAAAGGGATGGAAAAGCTGTGTGCTTCCGGCGGCGACGCTTGCGGTTTCGATGACGGCAAAATACACCCGTCAGGTGCGTTCTGCCGTGCTTGCAGAGCTGGGGCAGGAGTACGTGGCGGGTGCACGGGCACGTGGGTTAAGTGAAAACCGGATTCTGTTCGGAAATGTATTAAAATCCGTGCTGCTTCGGATGGTCACGCTGCTATTCTTATCCGCCGGTTCGCTGCTTGGAGGAACCGCCATCGTTGAGACGATTTTCATGTGGAATGGTGTCGGAAAAATGGCCGTGGATGCCGTTTCCATGCACGATATTCCCGTGATCCAGGCGTATCTGGTGTGGATGGCGGCGATCTATCTGCTGCTGCATCTCATTGCTGATCTGATGATGGGTGCACTGGATCCGCGGGCGAAGCTGGAGGGAATGCGATGAAAAAAGAACAGAAAAGAAAGATCCTTTTTTATGGCATCCTCGCCGGTGCGCTGCTGCTGTTTGCCGCGTGTGCGGCCCATCTGGCACCGTACGATCCGTATGAGCAGAATCTGGAACTGTCCCTTCTTCCGCCGTCCGCGGCGCACTGGATGGGGACGGACCGCTATGGAAGAGATCTGTTTTCAAGGATTCTCTCCGGCGCGCGGGTCAGCATTTTTTCAGCACTTCTTGTCGTTGCGGCAAGCGCTCTGATCGGAACACTCGCCGGAATTTTCAGCGGCTGGCTGGAAGGTAAAAACGGATACGGTTCTGATGCAGATCTCCGATATTTTTCTGGCCTTTCCGGGTATGGTATTTGCAATCGCATTTTCCGGCGTTCTGCAGAGCGGCATGACGGGAGCCGTTGTGTCGCTGATCCTTGTTTCCTGGCCGAAATATGCACGGCTTGCACGGAACCGTGTGCTGGCATTGAAACACATGCCGTTCATCGCGGCGGCGCGCCTTACAGGAAACGGAACATGGAAGATGATCAGACGCCATATTCTGCCGAATCTTGCGGGGCAGACGATTGTCACAGCGGTGCTTGATATCGGAACGATGATGCTGGAAATCGCGGGTCTGTCCTTCCTCGGCCTTGGTGCGGAAGCACCGTCGGCGGAGTGGGGAGCGATGATGAGCAACGGAAGAAGTATGCTGCAGACCGCGCCCTGGGTCATTCTGGCGCCGGGACTGGCGATTTTTCTGACCGTTCTTGTCTGCAATCTGCTTGGTGAGGCGGTACGGAAAACGGTGGATCAGGGATAAGGGGCAAACGAAAATGGAAACAAAGGGAGCAAAAACATGAGCGAAAAACTGCTGGAAATCAGCGGCCTTTCTGTCTGTTATGAGGGGGAGCAAATTTTAAATAACATCTGTTTTTCCGTCGAAAAAGGAGAAACCGTCGGCATCGCCGGGGAGTCGGGCAGTGGAAAAAGTACCTTGCTGCGAGCGATCCTGCGGCTGATGGGAAAGAATGGTTCCATCACCGGCGGGCAGATCACATTTCGCGGAGAGGAGCTGACGGGCATGTCCGAAAAGAAGCTGCGGAGTCTGTGCGGTTCAGAAATTGGTATGATTTTCCAGAATACAGGGGCATCACTCTGTCCGACCCGGAAAATCGGAGCACAGATCTGTGAAAGCGTGCGCGCCCATGAGAAACGCTGCGGATTCATCACCCCGATTTCTGGGGGAATGTCTGGCAGAAAAAGCCGCAGAGAAATCAAAGATATGACGCTCCAGCGATTTGCGGATATGGGGCTTTCGGATGGCGAGACGATCTGGAACAGTTATCCATCGTCGCTCTCCGGCGGCATGAACCAGCGCGTCGGGATTGCGCTCGCAATGCTGCTGCATCCGTCGCTTCTTCTGGCGGACGAGCCGACGAGTGCACTCGATGTGGTTTCGCAGGCGCAGGTGCTGCGGGAGCTTCAGGCGTTGCAGCAGAAAGAGCAGACGGGGATGGTGCTGGTGACGCACAATCTTGCGGTTCTCGAGCAGATGGCAGACCGGGTTGCTGTTTTGAAGGATGGAAACATCGTGGAGCAGGGGGAGACAAGGACGGTTTTCGATCACCCAAAGGACGAATATACAAAAAATCTCCTTGCGGCTGTGCCGGGAAGAGGGAAGAACGATGCATAATCATAACATGCTGGAAGTAAACAACTTAAGCAAAAACTTTGCTGAAACCGGCCGGGAAACGGAATTTGCCGCCGTGGACGGCATCAGCTTCACACTGGATGCGGGGGAATGTCTTGGCCTGATCGGGGAGAGCGGATGCGGAAAAAGCACGACGGCCCGTCTGATCACCGGATTGGTCCAGGCGGATGCAGGCAGCGTTCTGTTGGAAGGCGAGGAAATCCTCGGAAGAAAAGGCAGGCGGCAGCGCGAAGTTTACCGGAAAATACAGATGGTCTTCCAGACCCCGCAGGATTCCTTCGATCCAATGCAGACGCTCGAAACTGGGATTCTGGAAGCTTTTCGGAATCAGGGAATGAGCCGGAAAGAAGCCTGTCTTCGTCTGCCGGAACTGCTGGAAAAAGTGGAGCTTGCCCCGGAAACGGCGAAACGCTATCCCCGCGAGACGAGCGGCGGAGAGTGCCAGAGAGCCGCAATTGCGCGGGCTCTTGCTGTGCAGCCGTCTCTTCTGATCTGCGACGAGGCAACGAGTGCGCTCGATGCGGCGGTACAGGCGCAGATCGTTCAACTGCTGAAAAAACTGCAGCGGGAAGAAGAACTTGCGATGCTGTGGATCGGCCACGACCTTGCGCTGGTGCGGGAACTCTGCAGCCGTGTGATTGTCATGCGGCAGGGAAAAATCGTGGAGCAGGGGGAGACGCGGGAGGTATTGGAGTACCCGAAAGAGGAATATACGAAACTGTTGATGGAGTATAGTCTGTGAGAAAACTGTTGAAACAGAAAATCAGACAGCGGAAATGGTGGTGCCATTTGCGAAAACAGGAGAAGTACAGAATGCAGAGAAAGAACGGCAGAAGGAAAAAAATTGCATATGTTTTGTGCGGCATTCTGGCGGTGGTACTGTTTTCCGGTTGTCAGAGCACAGCGGCAGATGGTACAGATGAAAAAGTTTTCGTATACGGCGACACGACATTCAACGCCGAAAACGACGAGTCCGATGTCAACCCGCACAACGGCTATTCCGGCTGGGCGTGTATCCGCTATGGGATCGGTGAGACGCTGTTTCATTATTCCGATTCTATGGAGATCGAGCCATGGCTGGCAGAAAGCTATGAGCTTGTGGACGATACAACATGGCGGATTACACTGCATGAAGGCATCTCCTTTACAAGTGGGCGCACTCTCGACGCGGAGGCGGTCAAAGAATGTCTCGAGGATCTGATCGCAGTACATGACCGTGCACGCGGGGATCTGAAAATTGAGAGCATCGAGGCAGACGGCCTGATCGTAACGATTCACACCGAACAGCCTGTCCCGGCGCTTCTGAATTATCTGTCCGACCCATATGGATGCATCATTGATATGCAGGCAGGTGTGACGGATGACGGCAATGTCGCCGGAACCGGCCCGTACCGCGCAGTACAGGTGGAGACGGATCAGGGACTGACACTCATGAAAAATGACAATTACTGGAACGGAACGCCAAAGCTCGACCGGATCGAAGTAAAAACGATCCGCGACGGCGATACGATGACGATGGCGTTACAGTCAGGCGAGCTCGACGCGGCGTACGGCCTGCCGTATTCCAATCTGATCCTGTTCCGCGATGAACCATACACGATTTCTTCGGCGGATACGTCGCGTACCTTCTTCGGACAGTTCAACGGATCATCCGAGGTGCTGCAGGACGACCGCGTGCGCGAGGCAGTCATCGGAGCGATCGACCGGGAGGGCTTTGTGAATACGCTGATGGAAGGAAACGGAAGCGTGGCGGAAGGCCCGTTCCCCTCTTACTTTGCATTCGGCGACAGCAAAGTGCAGGAGGAGTCCTATGATCTTGAGTATTCCAGAGAACTGCTGGCTGAAGCAGGCTGGACCGATGAGGACGGCGACGGCTACGTGGAAAAAGGACGGAAAACACCTGACCATCTGCTGGCTCACGTATCCGAGCCGCCAGGAACTGCCGCTTCTCGCGGAGAGTGCACAGGCATCGCTGAAGAAAATCGGAATCGAAGTACAGATCCAGTGCACGGCAAATCATCTGGAACTGCTGAAAAAAGGAAACTGGGATGTTTATGTCAGCGCATTTGTCAGCGCACCGACGGGCGATCCCGAGTATTTCTTTACAACGCACTGCCTGCAGGATTCCTCCAAGAACCGCGGCGGTTATTACAGTGAGACACTCGAGATGCTGGAGCAGCAGTTAAGCGGCGAGTTTGATACCGAAAAACGAACTGAACTGGCCATCGAGATGACGCAGACGCTGCTGGATGACCACATGTTTTTCTTCGCATCACACCTCAAAATGTCGATGGTATCCGGCGGGGGCGTGACGGGGCTTACGGCGCATCCGTGTGATTATTATGAAATTACAGTCAATTTGGACAAAAACAAATGATTATTTGGCAAAAGAGCAGAAAATGTGGATTTTCTGCTCTTTTTGCGCTATGATAGGAAAAGAACGGCACTGCGACGGTGCCAGAGAAGAGAAAAGGAGAAGTTACGATGCGGAAAGAAGAATTAAGAACATATATTGAAAACCACGAATCCGAGATGATCGAGGATCTGAAAAGCCTGATCCGGATTCCAAGCGAAAAACAGGCGGCAGAGCCAGGCAAACCATTCGGCGCACCGGCGGCAGAAGCACTGGCGCAGGGAATCGAAATTCTGGAAAAATACGGCTTTGCCGTAACCAACTACGACAACTACGCGATTGCAGCTGACTTTAATCAGGAAGAAAAGGGCCTTGATATTCTCGCCCACCTCGATGTCGTACCGGCAGGCGAAGGCTGGCAGGAGACCGATCCATTCACCCCGCTCATCAAAGAAGGAAAAATGTTCGGCCGCGGAACCGCAGACGACAAAGGACCGGCGATCGCAGCTATCTACGCAATGCGCGCTGTCAAAGAACTCGGTTACCCATTAAAGAAAAACGTCCGTCTTGTCCTCGGTTCCGACGAGGAGTGTGGAAGCTCTGACCTCGAATATTATTATAAGAAAGAAGTGGAAGCACCATGCACCTTCTCACCGGATGCCGAATTCCCGGTCATCAACATTGAAAAAGGCGGCATGCGCGGCCACTTCGAAAAAACATCCGATGCCGGAACGACAGGCGTGCGCCTCGTATCCTTACAGGCCGGTACCAAACTGAACGTTGTACCAGGCAAAGCATATGCAGAGCTTGCCGGCATGGCAAAAGAAGACCTGAAAGCCTGCGCTGATGAAACAGAGCAGAAGACCGGCGTTTCCTTCGTTCTGGAAGACACCGAAAACGGCAATGTAAAAATCACCGCCTGCGGTGCCTTTGCCCACGCATCCACCCCGGAAATGGGTAACAACGCACTGACCGCACTGCTGCAGCTTCTCGCATCCGTTGGAATGGAAGAGAGTGAACTGAAAAACGACATCAGTTTCCTTGCAAAAGTTTACCCGCACGGCGACGGCAAAGGCGCAGGCCTCGGTGTCGCCATGTCAGATGAAGAGTCCGGCGAGCTCACCTTAAGCCTCGACCTTATGAACTACGACGGTAAAACCTTGACCGGTTCCTACGACTGCCGCGCCCCGATCTGCGCGACAAAAGAAAACCTGTACGATACCGCCGGGCAGAACATGAAAAAAGGCGGCTTCTCCATGGAAGGCAGCGGAATGTTCCCACCACACCACGTCCCGGCCGACAGCCCGTTTGTCCAGACCCTGCTGCAGTGCTACACGGATGTCACTGGAAAACCAGGCAAACCATTTGCGATCGGCGGCGGAACGTATGTGCATCATCTGAAAAACGGCGTTGCGTTTGGATGCGCAGACCTTGAAGTCGACAACCGTATGCACGGAGCAGACGAGTTCGTGGAAATCGAATGCCTGAAAGAATGCGTTGTGATCTTCGCGGAGGCGATTCTGCGGATCTGCGGGGAATAAATAATTGAAAAATAAAAGATAAAAAAGATCTTCAGCCAAACCGATAGATTCTGAAAAGAACAAGGTTTGCCTGAAGATTTTTTATGGCTCTGAATTGTTACAAATTTTCTCAGAACCGCAGTTCCCTGCACCGGTTCAGGCATGCAAAGATTTCCTGCCGTCTCGGCCGTGCCAGGTCGCTGGGTCTTCCAGGAGCGAGAAGAGAAGCAAGGCCTTTTTCATCCATCTGTTTTTCCAGCAGATCCACTACCTGCACCAGTGTTTTTCTTCCGTCCATCTTGTGCTCCGCTGCTTCTAAAAGAAGCGCAGCCAGCCCGTTCAGCTGTTCACTGTCCGTGAGCTGTTCCATGGCGCGCAGATCCGTCAGAGATTTGTTGATGAGGATGGATTCCCGTCCCATCACTTTGACTTTCGTGCGGTCACTTCCCGTCAGGCCTTTACCCGGCTGCGGGCAGCGGTGAAAGGCTGGAACGGAAAAAGGGCGTATGGAGGCAGTAAACGGCGGAAATTCCGCGGCTGTGGTTTTTGCGCGATCCGTAATGTCATAAGGAACGTATTCTTTCATCTGAATGACAGTGTCTGCCACATGGAAGTAAGAACCGGAGCTTCCGGCAACGAGAACCGACGAGATGCCGAGCTTCTCATACAGATCCCGCACGCGGCTGATAAACGGTGTGATCGGTTCTTCGCTGTCGGCAACGACGCGCTGCATCAGCTCATCGCGCACCATAAAGTTGGTGGCGGATGTGTCCTCATCAATCAGAAAGAGGCTCGTGCCGGATTCGATGCCCTCGATCACGTTGGCGGCCTGCGAGGTGCTTCCGCTGGCATCTGGAGTCGAAAATGAGGTGGTGTCGCTCTTTCCGGGAAGATCGTGGATGAAGAGGGAGATATCGACATTGCTGATGCTTCTGGAGTCCTCGGAGCGGAGCTTTCCGGCGCTTGCATCGGTGATGACATATTCACGGCCGTCCCCGGCGATGTGGTTGTATACGCCGCGCTCAAGAGCCTGCAGAAGGGTAGATTTTCCGTGGAAGCCTCCGCCTACGATCAGTGTGACACCGAGTGGAATTCCCATGCCGGAAACAGGTCCGCGGTTTGGAAGATCGAGGGTAACGCGCAGGGATTCCGGTGAGGTAAACGGAACGGCGTGCTTCATCGGCAGATCGGAAACACCGGTCTCGCGCGGGAGAATGGAGCCGTCGGCGATGAAGGCAGTAAGCCCTTTTTCTTTTAATGCGGAACGGATCGCCTGCTGATCCTCACAGAGATAGGCGACATTGGCACATGCTTTTGGATCCAGAGCACGGTAGAACAGTGATTTTTCTACGCAGCCGGGAAGAAAGTCGAAAAGAATGCGGATCAGCTCCTGCGAGGCGATGGTGCGGCCGTTAGCCGGAAAGCCGATTTCCATGTTGACGATAAGACTGCCGTCGGAAGGATTCAGAACACAGGCAGTACGCTCCAGAATTTCCTGCCCGCAGCGGCTTATCCCAAGCAGACCACTTTTGCCGGAGCCCTTTGCGCGGAACGAATACGGTGCGATAGCGCGCGCAAACTGGCGCAGCAGGTAATCCTGGAGGGCGACGCGCTTTTCATACGTATCATAGAGTGATGCCGGGAAAGCGGCAGTTCTTCCATTCACATGAACGCTGACGCGCGATGGAGCGGCGAACGGATCGCCCTGCACGTGGTCGATGGAGAGTGTGTAGCGCGGAAACTGATAGGCACCGCGGGTAGATTTATAGGCGGGATAGCTTTTGTGATTGATACTGAATAAAAGCTGTTTCAGGTCATTTGCAGATTGCATGAAAAAAACTCCTTTCAAAATAAAAAGGTGAGGCTGCCGTACAGAGCGTGTCTGAGAAAGGCTTTTCGCAAGCTGCGAGTTCCGGTTTGCGGAAATGATTTTTCAGACACGCGCTGGACGACAGCCTCATCCAAAAAGCTTTAACGTCTGGAAACACTCTGGCGCTTCACCAGTTTGGTTGCCATGCACATTTTCAGACATTCGCGTTTCGGATCGGCCACGCGGTCAAGCAGGCGCTGGACGGCAGTGGCGCCAAGCTCGCGTTTTCTGACCTTCATGGTGGAAAGCGGCGGAACCATCATATCGCACATCGGAACGTCATCAAAGCCGATGATGGAGACATCCTCCGGGATGCGGTAGCCGTTTTCACGCAGTGCACGCATGGCGGCCGCCGCGATGATGTCATTATCGGCAAAGTAAGCATCCGCGATCGGCGCTTTCGACTCGAGAAGGCGCAGCATGTCGCGGTAGCCTTCGTCCGAGGTCGGGGAAACCGGGTGGACATATGGATGTGAGGTGCTGATACCGTTTGCACGGAGCGCTTTGTAGTAGCCGTCGGCGCGTTCGGAGAAGTTGCTGATGTCGAGGCTCGAGTGAAAGTAGCCCACGTTTTTGTGTCCGCACTGAATCAGATAATTCGTGGCGTTGAACGCCCCCTGGATGTTGTTGATCAGAACGCAGTCGTAATCGAGCTCATCGTAATAGCAGTCCACGACAACGATCGGAACAGAAAAATCGCGGAACTTGCGGAAATCGGACGGAGCCATTTCGGTTGCAAGAAGAAGAATGCCCTCACAGTCCACAGCGCGGAGTGCATCGAGCTGGCTGTCAATATCCATGGTCTCATAAAAATAGGAGATATGAAGCGCACAGCCCTGGCGGGTGCATTCGGTGGAGATTCCTTCGGTCAGCTGGGAGAAGAACGGCGTGTCGGCAGCGACCTTTCCGTGCTTCTTATAATTGACCAGCTGAATAATGCGGGAGGAAGCGCCGGAGGATTCATTTTTTTTCGGCGCATAGCCATACTCGGCTGCAGTTTTTAAAACCAGCTCTCTTGTGGCATCACTGATGCCGGGTTTGTTATTGAAAACCATAGAAACCGTGGCAGGCGATACGTTGATCAGCTTTGCCAGTTCTTTCGCAGAAATATTCATAAGATTTCAGCTCCTGTTCGATAAAATCAGCCCGCATGGTGCTTTCGTTTGTTTTGTGCATGCGGGATGTTGAAATTTATTTCAGTATTTATCTGAAAAATATTAAACTTATGCATTGATTTTAATATGAATTAAAAAAGAAGTCAACTTCTGAACTGTAAAAAAATGAAATATGAAGAAATGCATAAAAACAGCCATTCTTTTTTGTGTAAATTACTAAAAAAGATTTAATAAAGCTGAATAGATGTTGACAAGTTCAAAAGAATTTAGTAATATAAGAGCCATAAAGAACAGGAAAATTCAAGACATAATTTAGCAGAGTTTAAAGAAAATTAAGTGGAGGAAATGAATATGAAATCAATTAAGATCGGATTTGCACCTACGAGAAGAAGCATTTTCAGTGCTCCGGATGCCGTAAAATACGCCAACCTGACGAGAGAGCGTTTAAAAGAGCTCGGCGTTGAATTTGTTGATATCACAGACATCAACGAGGAGGGGCTGTTTTACGATGAGGCGGATCGTGAGAAAATCCAGGAGAAATTCCGCCGTGAGAACGTAAAGGGAATTTTCTTCCCGCATGGAAACTTCGGAACGGAATATGTCTGTGCAAGGCTGGCAAAGGAAATGGGGCTTCCGGTACTCCTCTGGGGGCCGCGCGATGAGAGACCGGATGAGAACGGTGTGCGTCTCCGCGACAGTCAGTGCGGCCTGTTCGCAACCGGAAAAGTGCTGCGCCGTTTTGGCGTTCCGTTCACCTACATGACGAACTGCCGTCTGACCGATCCGGAATTTGAGCGCGGTATCAAGGATTTCCTTGCTGTATGTAATGTGGTAGATACCTTCCGCCACACCAGAATCCTTCAGATCGGACCGCGTCCGTTCGATTTCTGGTCCACCATGTGCAACGAGGGCGAGCTGCTGGAAAAATTCAACATCCAGCTTTCCCCGATTCCGCTTCCGGAACTGACTGCGGAGATGAAAAAAGCAAAAGCAGAGGGCAGCGAGGTAGAAAAAGTCGTTGCATACTGCAATACCAATATGTGTGTAAAGATCAAACCGGAAGAACTGGAAAATGTAGCAGCTCTGAAGGTTGCGATGAAGAATCTGGCTGCAAAATATTCCTGCAATGCTATCGCGATCCAGTGCTGGAACGCACTGCAGGGTGAGATTGGCATCATGCCGTGTGCGGCAAACTCTCTGCTGAACGAAGAGGGAATTCCGGTCGTCTGTGAGACCGATATCCATGGCGCCATCACCGCTCTGATGGTAGAGGCTGCCGGCAGAAACGATAAGAGAAGCTTCTTTGCCGACTGGACGGTGCGCCACCCGGACAACGAGAACGGCGAGCTGCTTCAGCACTGCGGACCGTGGCCGATTTCTGTTGCACAGGAAAAACCGACGATCGGTTATCCTCTGGCATTCAGCCATCCGGGCGCTGTAGAGGCACAGGCAAAATTAGGCGAAATGACACTGGCGCGTTTCGACGGAGACAACGGAGAGTACTCCCTGCTGCTTGGAAATGCAAAAGGTGTCGAGGGACCTTACACGAAGGGAACCTACGTATGGGTTGAGGTACAGAACCTGAAACGCCTCGAGGCAAAAATCGTGGAAGGACCATACATCCACCACTGTGTCGGTATCCACGAGAACGTTGTGCCGGTTCTGTATGAAGCATGCAAATACATCGGCATTGCCCCGGATTTATATGATCCGATCGAGGAAGATGTCAAAGCATATTTAAGAGGAGAATGAAAATCATGAGTGAATACAAGGAATTGAGTTGTCTGGCGTATGATCTGCGGAAGAAAGTAGTGGAAATGGTAGTTTCCGGCAAGGGCGGCCACATTGGCGGTGACATGAGTGTCATTGATGTGCTTGTAGCGCTGTATTTTAAAGAGATGAACATCAGCCCTAAGAACATGGACGACCCGGACCGCGACCGTTTTGTAATGAGTAAAGGTCATTCCGTTGAGGCATATTATGCAGTACTTGCGGCAAAGGGGTTCTTCCCGATGGAAGAGGTCATCGAAAAATTCTCCAAATTCGGCAGCCCGTACATCGGCCATCCGAACAATAAACTGCCGGGCATCGAGATGAATTCCGGTTCTCTCGGCCACGGACTTCCGGTCTGCGTGGGAATGGCGCTGGCAGGAAAAATGGATAAAAAAGATTACCGTGTCTACACCGTTATGGGTGACGGCGAGCTGGCAGAAGGCTCTGTCTGGGAGGGCGCAATGTCCGCAGGAAACTACAAGCTGGACAACCTCTGTGCGATCGTAGACCGCAACCGTCTGCAGATCTCCGGAAATACCGAGGATGTCATGAAACAGGACAGCCAGGAGGAGAGATGGGCAGCGTTCGGATGGAATGTTCTTTCCGTACCGGGCAACGATATGGACGCGCTCGTTCATGCGTTTGAGCTGGCGAAACACTGCAAGGGAAAACCGACGGTTATTATTGCAAAC